>WNGI01000012.1_pt1 | contig 118693 bp, 103 predicted proteins | sample 5400621 | NCBI WGS metagenome assembly WNGI01 (sample SAMN13153374, study PRJNA577476) | soil metagenome | isolation source: 20 cm soil or saprolite under Garry oak tree replicate 1 | place: USA:California | collected 2016-06-15 | reverse complement strand
CCCATGCCAAGTGCCTGACCGACGAGCGCGCTCGCCGCGCCCGAAAAGCCGATGCACGGCAGGAACGAGAAGCTCTCAACCTGGTTCACGATCTGGTGCGCCGCCGATGCGTTCGTCCCGATCCGGAACGCAAACCCCGAGAGCGCAAGTATTCCGACACTGAACATCGCGCTCTCCGCTGCGGATGGAAGGCTCACCGCGAATATCGAGCGGATCAGCCCGACGTCCAGGCGCCACGAGCCCCCGCGGATGCTCAGATCCGCGCGCCCTCGCCACAACAGGAGAAGCGACAACCCGCAGATGACCGCGCTCTCCGTGACGATCGCGTAGGCGGCGCCGATGGGACCAACACGCACGACGTCGATGAAGATGAACGCGAGCGGGATGGTCAGGATCACCGACAGGATCGCAAGCCACATCGGCGTGCGGCTGTCGCCGGCGGCGCGCACCGCGGAGAGGCTGATGAACCAGACCGTCTGGAACACGCTCGCGCCGCCCATGAGCGCGAGGATCGGAGCTCCGACCGCAACCACGTCTTCGTTCGCGCCAAGGAGCCGCAGGAGCGGTGCGGCGAATGCGATGAAGAGAACGCCGAAGATGACCCCCGCGATGGCGCCGAGCAGGATCGATTGGCGAGCGACGTCCGCCGCCGTACGCGCCCGACCCTCTCCCATCCTCCTGCTGACGTGGGCCATCGTCCCGATCGCGAGCGAGCGCCAGACCGGGAACATGAGGAAGAGGAATTGCAGCGACGCGCCGACCGCCGCCGTCGCGGTCGCGCCGAGATGCCCGACGAATGCGAAGACCGTCGCCTGCCCGGCTGCGGCGATGACGTTCTCGACGATCCCCGGCCAGGCGAGCTCGAGCGTGGCCCGTTGCGGATGGAGCGCCGCAAGCTCCGCTGCCCGGGCGCTCGGCCGAAGTGGTGCTTCCGCTTGCTCTTCAGCGACCTCCGCCGAGGAGCTCAACGAACGACAATCACGCCGCTGCCCGCGATGACCTCACCGATCTCCGTTGCGCGCACCTCGTGGGTCTTCATCGCCCGCTGCCACGCCTCAGCGTGAGCGCTCGGCACGCCGACGAGGAGACCGCCAGATGTTTGTGGGTCGAGAAGCAACGTCCGGATCGAATCGTCGACGCCTTCGAACTTCACGCGTGCGCCGTCGTCGAAGTAGGCACGATTCCGCTCGAGCCCACCAAAGCTGAGCCCGGTCGCGGCGTGTTGGCGCGCCGCGGGTAGGAGCGGCACCGCGCTCGCACGAATGCGGACGCCGACGCTCGACTGATCCGCCATCTCGTGCGCGTGCCCAATAAGTCCGAACCCGGTGATGTCGGTCGCCGCGTGCAGCTCGGCGTCAAGCGCCGCGCGAGCGGCGCCGCGGTTCAACGCAACCATCGATGCGATCGCTGACGCGAGATCGGCCGCGTCGAGCGCACCGTTCTTGTGCGCGGTCGTGAGCACGCCGGTGCCGATCGGCTTGGTGAGCCAGAGCGCGTCACCTGGACGGAGGCGCGACTTCAGCAGCATCCGCTCGGGATGCACGCGACCGGTGACGGCGAGGCCGTACTTCGGTTCCCGATCGATCACCGTGTGTCCGCCGGCGACGACGCCCCCAGCCTCGGCGACCTTGTCGATCGCGCCCTGGAATATGCGCTCGAGCTGTGAAAGCGGCGCGTCTTCGGGCCACGCGGCGATGTTGAGCACGAAGAGCACCTCGCCGCCCATCGCGTACACGTCGGACATCGCATTCGCGGCGCCGATCGCGCCCGACGCATAGGCGTCGTCGACTATCGGCGGGAAGAAGTCCAGCGTCTCGACGATCGCGACGTCGCGCGCGACCAGGTACACGGCCGCGTCATCGGCCACCTTGAGGCCAACGAGCAGCTCCGCGGGACTTCGTTGTTCGCGCATCGGACGCAGCACCTGCGCCAGCGGGCCCGGGCCCAGCTTGGCTCCTCAGCCCGCGCAGGTGGAGAGCGTCGTCAGGCGGATCTCATCGCGCGTGAACACCCGACCCGATGGTACTCACGGATGAGGTGGCGGCGTTCGGACAGCCGTGTACCAGACGGTCGCGGCGAGGATGATCAGGAGCAACGCGAGGCCGAGGTTCGTCCCGAGCCGTCCGCGCTGCAGGACGACAAGGAGTAGGAAGATCGCCGCACCGACGACGAGCGCGAGATCGAGGAGCAACAGAAGGAATGCGGCGCTCATATCACGTTGTGCTCACGCACGAGGTCCCCCGCGCCGAATCGCGATGCGCGAAGTGGGCCGATATCGAGCGATGTTCGCCCGTCGACGATGAGCTCGGCAATGAGCTCGCCGGTCGCGGGCGCGTGCATCACGCCGTGGCCAGAAAAACCGGCGGCGCAAATGAAGCCGTCCACGCCTTCCACCTTCCCGAGGATCGGGTGCTTGTCCGGGGTGTCTTCGTAGAGTCCGGCCCAACCGGTCTTGATCGACGTCCGCTCGAGAATCGGGAACCGCGAGAGCGCACGCTCGACCACCGTTGGCATGAAGTCCCAATTCACACTGTCGTCGAAGCCCGGCTTCTCGTTCGGATCGGCCATCCCAAGCAGTACGCCGCCAGATTCGCGGTGTGCATAAAGACCGGTCGCAAATTCGATCGTGAGGGGAAAGTCCTCATCGAGTCCCGCGATAGGTTCGGTCACGAAGATGTGCCGACGAAGCGGGCTGATCGGCAGATCGACCTTCGCGAGCTTGGCCACGAGCGCGGCCCAGGGCCCCGCCGCGTCGACGATCGTCGGTGCCGTCACGTCTCCGCCCTTGGAGCGGACACCGGCGACGCGGCCGTTGCCGCAGGTGACCTCCGTGACTTCAGCTCCTTCGACGAATGTCGCACCGGCTTCGCGAGCACGTGCGACGTATCCGTTCATCATGCTCGACGGGTCGGCGTAGCCATCTTTCGCGCAGAAGGTCCCGAAGCGAACGTCGTCGGTGCGCGCCTGCGGAAAGAGCGCCTTCGCCTCTGCCGCGGTGACGCGGCGCGCGGGGATGCCGAGCTTCGACCACATCGCGAGCGAGCGCTCGAACGGCGCCACGTCACGGTCTTCGGTGATGAGGAAGAGATAGCCGACCTGATGGAAGTGCGGATCGGCGCCGATCTCATCGGCGAAGCGCTCGATGTGCGGAAGCGAGCGCTGCGAGAGACGGACGTTGATCTCGCTGGAGAACTGCAGACGGATCCCGCCGGCGTTCTTTCCGGTGGATCCTGACCCGAGGCGGTCGCGCTCGAGGACGAGAACGTCGCGCACGCCTTTCTTGGTCAGGTGATACGCGATGGAGGCACCGATGATCCCGCCACCGACGATGACGACATCGGCAGTTCGCCGCATCGAGGCGATGGTACGAACTCGCATCGCGCGGCGCTCGCCATACAATTGATCTGTCACGCGGAAGTGGCGGAACTGGCAGACGCGTACGGTTCAGGGCCGTATGGCCGAAAGGTCTTGAGGGTTCAAGTCCCTCCTTCCGCACAGCATCTTGCGGCGTACTCAGCCCAACGTCTCCATTTCCGTTCGAGCCTTGGCGCGGTCGGATCTTCGTAGAGGTTACCCAAGAGCTTGATCGACTCGCTCTTTCCGAATTTCAGTCGATACAAATCGCGCCTCTTTTTCCGGACGATGCGCTCGACATAGCCATCAACGCCGTAGCGCCCCCTGAGTCGTGCTCGCAGCCATTCAATGTGTGAGACGCTCGCCGAGAGAAAGAAAACCCACAAGCGTTCGTAGAGATAGTCGGGATATCTCGCGCGGGTGGGCCGATGCGTGAAAACGCTAATCGTCCCGTCTCCATCGAGCAGACCGCGGGCAAGCGCCGACAAATAGGCGTCCGGAACGTCGATAGGCCCAAGCGTCAAACTCTTTCTTGGCATCAACCCGACGGACAGAAGCCAGTCGTAGAAAGCCACGTCTGAGAACTGGGCGTAGTAGGCTTGTTTGCCCCGACGGGTGCGACTAACGCTATAACGGATCGGCCGGCCGAGACAGCGAAGGTACGACTCGACCAGGTCGAGGTCTCGGCTCGTAAAGATGATGTGCCTGCGATCGCGCGACAGGCAGCCGTCGGTCGCAAGAAGACCAACGACATAGGCCATCTCAGATGACCACTCGAGCGGAAGCGCTCGATAGCCTCGAATTCGCTTGTCGAGCTCGCGCGGTACGTGACGTTGATAGCGAGTGGCCCGAACCGTCTTCGGCTTTCCCACACGCGCATCTACGCACACCCACGCGTGCCAGGGAAGACGCCTAAATGTTTCAACCCTGTCGTCAAAAATGACGACAGCCGTGTCACCGCCGAGGCACGGTCCGCACGTACCAGTCCTCGACGTTCCAGAAACGCTCGCGCGGATCGGTGAGCGGCGCGATCCGCAGACCCTGCACCTGGCGGCTCTGCGCGTAGAGGTAATCACTGAAGTAGAGATACACGACCGGCACCTCGATCGAGATCGCCTGGAACACCGGCGCGTAGAGCTCGCGGCGCGCCGCCTCATCGAACGTGCGCCGCGCGGCCTCGAGATTCCGATCGATAGGCAGCGTCGAGTAGCCGGAGAAGTTATGCCCGGGATCGCTCACCTCCGTTGAGTGGAAGAACGGGTACGGGTCGGGGTCGCCCGATACGGCGATCTCCACGAGCAACGCGTCGAAGGTTCGCTGACGCGCGGCCGAGTCGACGAGCTCACCGAATGGCATCGTCCGGACGTCCACCTTCATCCCTACGGCATTCAGGTCCTTCTGGATCGAGGCGGCCGCCGTGGTGCGCGCCGGCTCGTCCGACGTGGTGATCGTGAACGCCAGCTTCTGCCCGCCCTTATCACGGACTCCGTCGCCGTCGTGATCCTTCCAGTCGGCGCGGTCCAGCAGCGTTTTCGCGTCCTCGACCGAGTACGTGTAGCGCGTTACGTCCCTGACGTACGCCCAGGAGGTGGAGGGTACGAACTCGTCGGCCACGGTGCCACGGCCGTCCGCGGCCTGCTGGAGTACCCGACCGCGCTCGATCGCTGTCGCGACGGCCTGCCGGACGGCGCGATCGCGGAAGACGGTCTTCTCCGGCCGCACGTTCAGGAAGAGCGCCACGAAGTTGTCGGTCGGCATGCTGTAGAGGACGACGTTTTTCAAGGTGCGTGCACGCTCGGCGTCCGGGTTCGAGAGGCCTGCGACCCCGTCCAACTCCCCGCGTGAGAGCGCGAGCAACGCTTCGCTCGTGTCCGGATAGAAGCGGAGGATCACGCGATCCAGATACGGCCTGGCCCGATCCGGGCGAGTACGGTAGAAGTCGTCGTTCCGGGTGAGGACGACCTGACGGCTATCGATATCGATCACGCGGAAGGGTCCAGTCCCGATCGGCCGCACGTTGAAGGTCTGCCGCGCGAGCTCCGCGTAAGGAATGCTGCCGAGAAGGTGGGCCGGAAGCAGCGGGACCGTTGTGCTTTGGGCGAACGGACCGTACACGTCCGGCAGGGTGAACCGAACCCCGCGGTCGTCGAGGCGCTCGACGGTCACGCCGCGGAACGCGTCGCTATACGGCCCAACATAGCCGCGGTCCTGCAGCAGCTTGACCGTGTAGACGACGTCGTCAGCGGTGACGGGCTGCCCGTCCTGCCATCGGGCGTCGTCGCGGATATCGAACGTCCACACGCGGCCGTTGCTCTCGGTGCGGAACCCGGCCGCAAGGTCCGGGACGATCGCCCCGTTCTGGTCGTACCGCGTGAGTCCGCTGAACGCGAGCCGGACCACGTCCTCGTCGACGTCGGTCGCGGCGATGACGGGATTGAGGTACTGCGGCACGCCGGCAACGCCTTCGACGTAGGTGCCGCCATATGCCGGACCACCAGTGGCCGGGTTCTGTTCCGCGATGATGGCGGCGAGGCTCGCCAGGACGAGCAGCCCGACGAGGGCGACGACGACGACCTTGTCGCGACCGGTCACTTACCCGGTGGCAGCCTTCGCGCCCCACAGCGAGATGGCGACGAACAGGACGATGAGGATGACCGTCAGGCGGAAGAGCGTCCGCTCGAGCCCGCGGCGGCTACGGTATGCGGTCGATTCCCCACCGAAAGTCGACGAGAGACCGGTGCCGCGGGCCTGAAGCAGGATCGAGGTCGCGACCGCGATGGCGATGATGAGCTGGCTGACCTGAAGTGGATCCATCGAAGAAAGTCTAACGGTCAACGAGGCTCATAGATCCAGAGTTGGCCAAAGTGGTTTGCCAGCCGGTAACGGTCCAGCACCGCACGCACCAGTGTCCCTGCCCAGCGCTGACGTTCGAACGCGGGAGCCGCCTCGAGGTGCTCGAGATCGACCTGGGCGATGACGGCGTCGATCCGGCCGTCGCGCACTTGGGTGACGATCGGATCCGCGTCGATGATCCCCCGCTCGACGAGACGTGACCACAGGAAAAGATCGTCCACGACCGGCGAGATCCCAGTCTTGGCGAGGAGTCCCGCGTCCTCCACCAGGTAGCGACCGTCCACACGGAAGGCGATGGCGGTGCCGCTAGGAAGCGGTTCTGACCACGCACCGGTGGTCGGAACGCGGCCCGGCACAACTCGGAGCGGGTCGAGCACGAGGGTTCCGAAGACGAGCTGCGCCAGTAACGCGACTGGGAGAAGCGTGCGCGCGCGGAGCCTCGAAGCGACCGCCGCGATCGCCAGCATGATCGCGACCGTCAGATCGAGCAGATAGTTGATCGTCGCGCCCTCGCGCCCGCCGGCGATGAGGATCCCGAGCGCGCCGATCATGTATGCGGCTCGTGCCCCCCGGACCCCTCCGGCGAACGTCGCGATCAACGCAGGCACGCCGACGACGATCACCGCGAGAAAGACGAGCGGCAGCCACTGCTCGAGCGACCAGGAGAGTGCGTTCCAGGTGACGACATGTCGCCACACGTCGGGCACCGAATCCAGGTACACGGTGACAGCTGCGGCGATCGTTGCGACCGCCGCGCCGAACACGAATCGCGCGAGCGCGGAGCGATCGGCGCGCGCGAGCCAAGCCGCGAGAGCCAGCGCCGGGAGGAATGCGGTCGGCTTCGCGAAGCCGGCGAAGAGGAGTGCGAAACCCGCGACCGCGGCGAGGTCTCGGCGGCGATCGAGCGTCACAACGCCGACCGCCGTCAGCGCCAATGCGAGGAGGTCGGGCTTCACTGCCGGGCCCCAGACCATCACCGGAGCGAGCGCGAGCCAGCCCGCGGCAAGCGCTGCGGCGGCGAGCCGGCCGGCCGATCGTGCCGAGACGAACACGGTCGCCGCAACCGCGAGGGTCGCCAGGATGCTCACGATCCTGCCGGTCACGAAGGCGTCGCCGACCGACGTGACGTGCAGATACAGCGGCGGGTAGTTCGCGGCGACAAAGCGCTGCGGATCGACGTCCAAGTAGGCCACGCCGTCGCGCGCCAAGCGCGCCGCATTCGCAACCGCACCTTCCCCATAGAGCACCGGAGCGCGCGCTACGACTGCGGCGAGCCACGTGACCACCGCGTACGCCGCGAGCGCGCCGGCGATGAGGACGTACGAGCCCCACGCGAGCGTCGCGCGCGACCGCATCAGGTGGCGCGCCGCGCGAGCAGTGGCCGTCCGGTCATGCGTCCCGGAATGGGAAGTCCGAGAAGGTCGAGCAGCGTAGGGGCGACGTCGGCGAGCACGCCGTCGCGCATCGCGAATGTGGCCGGGGCTTCTTTTGCGATGAAGATCACCGGTACAGGGTTGGTGCTGTGCTGCGTGTTCGGGCCGCCGTCGGGAAAAGCCATCTCTTCCGCGTTGCCGTGATCCGCGGTGAGTAGGACGCAGCCGCCTGCGGAAAGCGTCGCGTCGACGATCTCGCCGACAGCGCCATCCGTCGCTTCCATCGCTCGCACGGTTGCCGCGAAGTCGCCGGTGTGTCCGACCATATCCGGATTCGCGATGTTCACGATCGCGAAGTCGTACTTCCCGCTCCGCACCGCCTTCACCAGCGCGCCGGCCACACCGGCGGCGCTCATCTCCGGTCGCTGGTCGTACGTCGAAACCTTCTGCGACGGCACGAGCTCGCGATCCTCGCCCGCGAAGGCCTTTTCGCGTCCGCCGTTGAAGAAATAGGTGACGTGCGCGTATTTCTCCGTCTCGGCGGTGTGGAATTGGGTCAGCCCCGCGTCGGCGAGGATCTGCGCCATCGGGATGACGTCCTGATGCGGGAATGCGATGAGCACACCGGGTATGTCCACCTTGTAGTCGGTCATCGAAACGAACGTGAGGTCGCGCGGAACGCGAGTGCGTGCGAAGCCGCTGAAGTCCGGCTGCAGAAGGGCCCAGGTGAGCTGGCGCGCGCGATCCGGCCGGAAGTTGAAGAACACCACGGCGTCGCCGTCCTCGATGCGCGCGCCGTCGCCGACCACGTGGGGCGTGAGGAGCTCGTCTCGGCACTCCGGTTTCGCGTAACACTCGCGAACGGCGTCCTCGGCGCGCGACACGCGCGGGCCATCGGCGTCGACTATCGCGCGGTACGCGCGCTCGATCCGCTCCCATCGTTTGTCGCGATCCATCGCGTAGTAACGGCCCTGAACCGTCGCGATGCGACACGGGACGCGCGGAAGGAGCTCGAGCGCGCTTCGCGGCGGCATATCGCGGCCGTCCAGGAAGGCGTGGACGACGACTTTGGAGACACCCTCCCGTGCGGCCATCTGGACAAGTGCCTCGAGGTGCTTCATGTCCGCGTGTACGCCGCCGGTCGAGATGAGCCCCATGAGATGGAGCGTGCCGCGCGCTCGCGCGGCCGCGCAGGCGGCCCGCAATGCGGCGTTGCTGAAGAACGAGCCATCGTCGATCGCGTCGTTGATTCGCACGAGCTCCTGGTATTCGACGTAGCCGGCACCCATCGTCAGATGGCCGACCTCGCTGTTCCCCATGACGCCGTCGGGGAGCCCAACGTCACGGCCGCTCGCGCGCATCGTCGCGTGCGGGTAGGTCTGCCAGAGCGCGCGGAGGCGCGGGGTGGTGGCACGAGTGACGGCGTTCGACGGCGAGTCCGGCGCGATGCCCCACCCGTCCAGGACGCAGAGCACGACCGGTCGGTAGAGCGCGGGCCGCGCGCGGCTCAACCGAATGCTCGGACGATCGCGGCGAACTCGTCCGGATCGAGCGAAGCCCCGCCGACCAGGGCACCATCGATCCCGTCGGCCGCGGCGAATTCCGCCACCGAACGCGCACTGACGCTTCCGCCGTACAGGATGGGAATCGCCTCGGCGTCAAGTCCGGCGTGCTTGAGCGCAGCGCGTATCGCCCGGACTTCCAGAGTTGCCCATTCCCCGGTGGCCGGATTCCCTGTGCCTATGGCCCAGATCGGCTCGTACGCCACGACCAGGCGCTGTAACCCGCGCCGAGGCGCTTCGGCGAGGTCAGCGGCGATTTGGCGCACGATTACGACGCTCGCATTACCGGCCTCATGCTCCGCGGCGCTTTCACCCACACAGAGGATTGGACGCAGCCCCGCAGTCACCGTGCGCGCCAACTTCTTGGCAACGCGCGCGTCGTCGTCGCACTGGTCTCGCCTGACCTCTGAGTGGCCGACGATCGCCCCGGTCGCGAGCCCGCGGAGCATCGACGCGGCGATCTGGCCGGTAAAGGCGCCGCGCTCCTCCCAGTGCACGTCCTGCGCGTACACCGCGACATCGGTGCCGCGGAGAGCGTCCGCGACGGCCGAGAGGGCGATCGCCGGCGGCGCGACGCCGATCGACACACCTGGGTGCGCGCGCGCCGCCACGTCGCGGGCGAGCTCGACCGCATCGGCGATGTTTGGCGGATTCATCTTCCAGTTGCCGATCACCAGACGTTCGCGCACTAGGTGCGCACCTCAGGCCGATCGACGTCGCGATGCTCGACCTCGATCTCGCCCGGCCAGAACTCGCGCATCGCGCGCGCGACCTCATCCGCAATGACCACCGAGCGATGGCGTCCACCGGTGCAGCCGAATGCGACGCTCAAGCGCGCCTTCTTCTCCGCCTCGTAGCGAGGCAGCGCGAAGCGAAGGAATGGCACGACGTGACCGAGGAACTCCTTGGTCGCGGGGTGTCCAAGCACATAGTCGCGCACCGCCTGGTCGCTGCCAGTGAGATCGCGCAGTTCGGGGATATAGAAGGGGTTCTCCATGAACCGCACATCGAAGACCAGATCGGCCGCTGGCGGGAGGCCGTACTTGTATCCGAAGCTCGCGACATGCACGAGCATCCCGGTCTTGTCGGCGCCGTAGAGCGAGAAGAGCGTGTCGCGCAGGTCCTTCACCGAAAGATGGGTGGTGTCGATCACCTTGTCGGCACGAGCGCGCAGGTCGACCAACAGGCGTCGCTCCTCGTCGATGGATGGCTGCACGCCGCCCGGCGCATCGACCGGATGCCGGTGCCGGGTCTCGCTGTACCGGCGGAGGAGCACATCGTCGGAGGCGTCGAAGAACAGAAGATGCACCCTCGTCCCGGCCCGCTCCATCGCATCGAGCTCCTTCTTGGCGTCCGCGAAGAGAGGGCCACTCCGGGCGTCAATCACGAACGCGACCTTGTTCTTGCCTCCCTTGCGGGAGACATCGAGCGCCGTCGCCATGAGCGCGGGCGGGAGGTTGTCGAGCATGTAGTAGCCGAGGTCCTCGAGGACCTTCACCGCCTGAGACTTGCCCGAGCCGGAGAGCCCTGTGACGACGACGAAGTCCGGCTGACCCGATCGGGTCAGTCGGGCAGGATCCACGAGAGGACGAGGCCGACGACGGCCATCACGATCGCCGCGAGAAAGGCAGCGACGAAGCCTTCGACGTGGAACCCGAGCTGCGGTATCGCCGAGACGAGCAGCAGCATGAGCGCGCTGATCACGAAGTGGAAGAGGCCGAGCGTGAGGCACGTGATCGGCATCGCGATCAGCGAGATGATCGGGCGAACGAATGCGTTGACGATGCCGAGGACCAGGCCGGTGAGGAGCAGCGAGATCCACTTGTCGGCGTCGCCGTAGCCGTACGCGGCGTTGCCCCAGGTGATCGCGGCCGAACCGACGAACCCGTTCACCACATACGCCGCGACGACGATCGCGACCGCGTTGATCAGCGCGCGCCAGATGATCCGCATCGGCGGAAACTCTAGTTCAGAGCGGCCATGAACGAGCGACGAGCGGTTGACCCGCGAGGAGCGAGTCCACCAGCCCTGAGCGTGTCTCCTGGCGCAGCCAGAGATTGATCCATGAACGAGCGACGAGCGGCCATGAACGAGCGACGAGCGGTTGACCCGCGAGGAGCGAGTCCACCAGCCCTGAGCGTGTCTCCTGGCGCAGCCCGAGATTGATCCATGAACGAGCGACGAGCGGTTGACCCGCGAGGAGCGAGTCCACCAGCCCTGAGCGTGTCTCCTGGCGCAGCCAGAGATTGATCTAGTACTGGGCGAGGGTGCCGCGCCGTCGCATGGTTCGCTCGGCCCGCGCGAACGCCCACCGGCCGATCGGATAGATCACCGCGGTCGTGGCGAGGAGCCCGACGTACTCGAGGGTTGGATCGAGGACGGGCCGCGCGCCGATGGCCTGCTGCCTGAGGAGATCCATCGCGTAGGTCGTCGGCAGGGCGAACGCGATTGGCACGAAGACGCCTGGGAGGAGCGTGACCGGGAACGCGGCGCCAGAGGCCGTCCCGAACAGGAAATTCGTGCAGTCGATGAAGAAGTTGGCCTCTCGGATGAGGAGCACGATCGCGGCGAGGATGTAAGCAACCCCGATCATCCCCACGATCGCGACGATGACGGCCGGCAACGCGTACACGATCTCGGGACGGAAACGCAGCCCGAACACCGCGATGCCGATCGCGAAGAGGACGATCTGGCTGAGGATGAACCACACGAGCCCACCGAACGCGCGGCCGATGACCAGCGTCTCGTGACTGGTCGGAGTGAGCCACGTCGCCTCGAGCGTGCCCTGATCCATCTCATTGCGCAGACCCATCGCCATCGCCCAGAACGACGTGGCGACGAGGCCGCTGATCACGCCGCCCAGGAAGACGAAGCCGGCGAGGTTGTCGGTGCCGACAGTGGACTCGAGGCCGAGGACGCGACCGCCCACCGCGAACGAGGCGCCGAACAAGAACGCCGGAATGACCCCCTGATACAGGGGCGTGAAGATCTGTGACACGACCGCGATCCGATAGCGCGACAAGATAATGAGGTCCTTCTTCCCGATGGCGATGGCGGCGCGGATCTCCTCCATCAGAAGCGGCCCAGCATCCCCGTGCGGCGCGCGCTCTCCTCGAGCGCTCGGAAGAGGAACACCGCGAGAAGGGCGATCACGACGGTGAGCGCAAGCGTTACGAGGACGTCGCCGGCGACGTCCGCCAGCCCGAGGCCGCGGAGCAGCACGGCACGGATGTCGGCGACGATGTATGTCGGAGGCAGGAGCGCTGCGCCGAACTGGGCCCAGGCCGGAAGCATCGCCACGGGGAAGGTGATTCCGCAAGCGAGCACGAACGTGCCCCTGACGATCTGGACGACCGGTCCGATCTCCCCGTAGCGGAGGACCCCCGCCGCGAACAGTGTGCCGATCGCGTACATCGCCGGCAGTCCGACGATGGTGACTGCCACCGCGCGGAGCGCAGCGTCCGGTGCGGGGACCACGCCGAAGAGCAGCCACAGCGCGATCCCCATGACGCCGAACGTCAAGAGAATGTTCGGAAGCGCCGCGATCGGCGGCGCGAAGAGCGGAACGAGACGCGAGGTCGGCGTGAGAAATGTGGCCTCGAGGCTTCCCTGCATCTGCTCCCGACGCAGCGCCGTCCCGGGTCCCCAGAGGATCGTCGAGAGCCACATGTACATCGCGAAGCCGACGAAAACGAATCCGGCGATCTCGGTCGTGCCGGCGCGTGCGGCGAACGCGGCGACGGCACGCGCATCGTTCCCTCCCGAATACGCCTGCGCCATGAGGACCCAGACCGCGGGCAAGAGGACCGGCCAGAAGATCATGCCCAGATACATCGCGGGATAGCGGCGCGTGATCCGAAGCTCTTTGACGGCCGCGGCCGCGAAAGCGCGCAGGTCGGCCTCGAGCCTTGTCATTCCCGGAGCTGCCGCCCGGTAAGCGAGATGAAGACATCCTCGAGCGTGACCGGCACGACCTCGACGTGCTGCACGGTCGCGCCCTCGGCGCGAGCGGCGTCGAACGCGGCGGGGACGAGCTCGCGCGCCGAGGCGCAATGGACAGTGACGGCCAGCGTGCCGTTGGTGCGCTCGTGCCGCGCGACCGTACCCACGCGCGCAAGCCGCTCGAGCACCTGCCGGCCACCGTCTGCCGCGACGCCGATGTCGATGCGGACGATCTCCTCAGCGCGGATCGTCCGCTTCAGGGCGGCAGGGGTGTCCAGCGCGACGATCCGTCCGTGGTCGATGATCGCGACGCGGTCGCAGAGCTGGTCAGCTTCCTCCATGTAGTGAGTCGTCAGGAGCACGGTGCGTCCCTGTGCACGCAGCTCGCGTACGCGGTCGCGCAGATCTCGTGCGGCTTGTGGATCGAGACCCACGGTCGGCTCATCGAGGATCACGAGCTGCGGATCGGGCAGAAGCGCCCGCGCGAGCGCCAGACGCTGCCGCATACCTGTCGAATACCGTTCCACGTAGTCGTCGGCCCGATCGGAGAGCTTCACCGCAGCCAGCGCACGCTCGATCCGCGCGCGTGTCTCTTTCGGCGGAACGTGGTAGAGCGCTGCGAAGTACTCGAGGTTCTCGCGCGCGGTGAGCTTCCAGTAGAGGCTCCGCTCGCCGGAGAGCATCGCACCCAACCGCGCGCGGACGTCGCGAGGACGCTCGAGCGGGTCGATGCCGAGCACGCGGATGCTGCCGCTCGTCGGGATGAGGAGCGTCGCCAGCATCTTCATCGTGGTGGTCTTGCCAGCGCCGTTCGGCCCGAGTACACCGAAGATCTCGCCTGTCTCGACCCGCAGGTCGATCCCATCGACGGCGCTGAACCGCTCCCGCCGGTCCGGTTCGCGCCGCAGCCGCTGCCAGATCGTCCGTCGGCCGCGCTCGAAGACCTTGACGAGGTCCTTCGTCTCGACCGCCGGAGCGGTCATTCGACGTAGATCTCTACACGGTCCTCGTCGTCGGCGATGTCCACGATCTTCCCAGGGAAGTCGACGCTCTTGAGCAACTCGTCCAGATCGATCCCGAATTTCCCGAGATGCCCCCGTACGAGACCGCTCGACGCAAGCTTCATCTTTCCGATACGCGCGATCGCAAGCGGGATCGCGACGTTGACCTTTTGCTCACCGTCTTCCGTTACGCGAATGCGCAGGATCCGTCCACGCCCGCCGGGAGGCCCTGGCGGACCCGGAGGCGGCGAAGGCTCGCGCGGCGGGCGTGGCGCGCGCTCGTCGACATCGCCAAGGGCGCGCAGGAGGCGATAGGCCTGCTCGACGTCGATCTTGCCCTCAGCCAGCAGCTGGAGGATCTGCTTGCCCTCTTCACTTGGCATCTAGTGAGCCCTGCGTGTTTCGTCGAGCTTGGCTGCCGCCTCGTCGACCGTGACCTCCCCGCGCGCGAGGCGCTCAAGGAGACCCCGAACCCTGGCCGAAGCCGGCGCTGCCATCGGGACGGTCCGTTCGGCGTCCGCTTCCATTTCGGACTCGGATTCACGGTCAGCGGATGCGCCAGCGGCGGCGGGCTCTTCGGCGAGCGACGATGAGGCCGGCTTGATCGTGAGATCGCCGCTCACCGTCTTGACGTTCAAGCGCCCAGCACCTTCTCCAATGATCACCATCCGATCCTTCCGACCCTCGCGGATGATCCGCGCCGGCGCGTCGCACTCGAGATCGCCGCTCGCGGTGTGGTAGTCGCACGTGCACGAGGCAGCGATCAGCCCGATCTCCACGTCGCCGCTGATCGTCTTCAGCCGGCTCTCGCGGCCGAACGGGTCGGGATCCAGATCAACAGAGATGTCCCCGCTCACCGTGTGCAGTTCGCAGCTTCGCACGCGGCCGCGAATACTGACGTCCCCGCTCACGGCGCTGCCCTCGAGGGCCCCCACGTAGTCCGTGACCTCAACGTCGCCGCTTACGCTCTTGACTCGCATCGGACCCTGTGCATCGCCTATGGAGACGTCGCCGGAGACGCTCTCCACACGCATCGGCCCCCGCGTGCCCTGCACTTCCATGTCGCCGCTGACCGTCTGCGCGTCGATGGCGCACTCGCGAGGCACGGTGATGTCGAAGTCCACTCGGAAACGCTTCCCACGGAACATCTCGAGCCAGCTCCGCTCCTGCTCGTAGAGGTGCGGCTCGACAAAGATGTCATTCCCGCGCTGCTCGATGCGGACCTCGACGTTCTCGAGAAGGCGCTTCGCCCGATCGGCGCTCCCGCCTTTCACACGCTTGCGAGCGACGACCCGGACCTGCCCCGGACCACCTGCGCGAATGTTGGTCTCGCCCGAGACGTTGCGCACCCGTAGACGTGGCATGCCCTCCACCACGAAGCTCTTCTCCACTGTCTCGTCGTGGCTCTCACCGTCGTCCTCGTCCATGCCAACGAACGCCGAGCTCACCGACCGGGCGATCTGGTCCGGATCGATGTCGACGTTCACGTCGAACCCGTGCTTAGCGAATCGGAACGCATGGCGCTCCTCGTGGCGAGCGCGGCGCTCGTCGCGTCGCTGTTCGCGCTCGCGGTCGCGCTCGGCCCGCTCGCGGTCTCGTTCGACCTCACGTTGTGCGCGTTCGAGATCCCGTTCGCGCTCTCGCTGCGCACGGTCACGCTCGCGCTGCTCCTCATCGCGCCGGCGCTGCTCGTCCTGGGGATCGATGGTCATGACGCGGGCTCCCGTTCCAGAAGCGACGCGGCGTCGTCGGGCGCGATGCGACCTTCGGCGAGCTCGCGGAGGATCTCCTTGCGACGTTCGGCCTCACGGTCAGGCTCTGCCTGCGAGGGGAATCCGAGCGCGCGGATCACCGCATCGAGGCGCGAGCGGACCGTTGGATAGCTCATTCCGAGCTCGCGCTCAACGTCCTTGAAGTTGCCGCGTGCTTTGATGAAGGTCTCCAGGAATTCGAGCTGTTCGGCCGAGAGCTGATGGAAGCGTCCGAGCGCGAACGAGCCCTCGATGCGCGTGCCGCAGCCTGCGCATTCGAGCCGCGCCACGGTCAGCGCATCAGCACAGATCGGGCATCGCGCGATCACCGGATTCGCCATAAGCCGAAGATGCGCGCCTACCTCATCGAATGTCAAGAGATGTTCATGGATATGTAGCCGAGATTGCGAAACGATGAGTTAACGGGGCGGCTGTCGCCTTTGGAAGACTCGTCGAACCAGCACGGCCCAGGTAGCTCAAGTGGCAGGGGGCGCCAGGTCGGGCTAGGTCTCGATCGCCTGCTTGATGCGTTCGGCGAGCGCTGTACCTACGCCGCTGACCGCGGCGAGGTCCTCGACCGGCGCCTCCCGCATCGCGCGCACGCTCCCGAACCGGCGAAGCAGCGCCCGTTTGCGCGCTGGGCCAACCCCCTCGACGTCGTCAAGGACGCTCTGCACGGCCCGTTTTCCACGCACCTTCTGGTGGTACGTGACCGCGAAGCGATGAGCCTCGTCGCGGATCCGCTGGACCAGATAGAGCCCCTGGGACGTCCGCGGAAGAACGATCGGGTCAGGCCGGTTGGGCACGAAGAGCTCCTCGTGCTCTTTGGCGAGCGCGGCGATCGGGATCTGTAGGAGGCCGGCGTCGGACAAGGCCGCCTGCCCCGCGGCGAGCTGACCCTTCCCGCCGTCGAGCATCACGAGGTCGGGGACTGGCCAGCCTTCTCCGTCCGAGGCCGAGCGCTGGAAGCGGCGGCGCAGCGTGTCGCGCATGTTCGCGAAGTCGTCGTTGCGGTCGGTGATCTTCGCGCGGAACCTCCGGTAGGCGTGCTTCGCCGGCCGGCCGTCCTCGAAGACAACCATCGAGCTCACGACGCTCGTGCCCTGGACGTGGCTCACGTCGTAGCACTCGATCCGTTTCGGCGGACCCTCGAGGCCGAGCGCGTCCGCGAGCTCCCGAAGCGCGGTGTCCGTCTTGCCACGGTCGGCGAGCCAGCGCACCCGCTCCTGCTCGAGCGCGTCCCGCGCGTTTCGCTCGGCGAGCTCGGCGAGGTGATGCTTCTTCCCGCGCTGCGGCACGAGGATGCGCACGGGGCCGCCACGGCGCTCGGTCGCGAACACTTCGAACTCGCTCTGGTCGGGAATGGGGACCGGCACGACGATCTCCGGCGGCAGCGCCGCTGCCACGGTGTAGTGCTGCCGGAGGAACGAAGCGAGGACATCGGGCGCGCCGGCGCCTTCGGAGCCCTCGAGTGAGAAATGATCTCGGCTCACCACCGTTCCGTCGCGGACGCGGAAGACCTGCACGACCGCGTCTCCCTCATCTAGAGCGGCCGCATGGACGTCGAAGTCGTCGCCTTTGTATGCGTGGACTTCCTGCCGATCAAGAGTCCGCTCGATCGCGAGGAGCCGATCGCGAAGCGTCGCGGCGCGCTCGTATGCGAGCGCGTCGGAGGCCTGCTGCATCTCCTTCTTCGTGTCGCGCGCGAGCGTCTCGTAGCGTCCTTCGAGGAAGAGGACGCTCTTCTCGACGGTGGCACGGTACTCGTCGCGGGTCGTCGCACCGACGCACGGAGCGGTACAGCGCTTGAGGTGATAGAGCAGGCACGGACGGCCACCGGGCAACGCGGACGGCGGCACGGTGCGTCCGCGTCCGTCCTCGCCTGCGACGATCGTCAGCTTGCAGGTGCGGTACGGGAAGAGCTTCTGGAGAAGGTCGAGCGACTGGTCGACGGACTTGGCGTTCGCGAACGGACCGAAGTAGCGCGCAGTTCGATCGCCGAGCGTGCGGGTCCGGAGGATCCGCGGAAAGTCCTCACCGAGCGTGACCTTCACATACGGATACGACTTGTCGTCTTTGAGCCGGATGTTGTAGCGGGGGCGGTGCTGCTTGATGAGGTTGTTCTCGAGAAGAAAGGCCTCCGAGATGCTGCCCGTGAGCACGTACTCGAGCCGCTCCGCGCGCTCCACCATGCGCACGAGACGGACGTCGAGGCTCGGGCCGAAGTAGTTCCGCACCCGGTCGCGCAGAACGTCGGCCTTCCCGACGTACAGGACGCGTCCTTTGGCGTCCTTGAACAGGTAGACGCCCGGGCTGGCTGGGAACGAGGCGACTTGCGCCTCGAGGGACTCGCGCCTGGAGGTCTTGTCCACCCTCTGAGTATCCGGTCGCCGCGCGGGTATGCTTTCACGTCGCAGATGAGGGCTTCCGAGCGGTGAAAGAGGCGGCCGCCACTCCCAAGCGGACCCGCCGGTCCGTCCAGTCGGTCGACCGCGCGCTCGACCTTCTCGAGGCACTTGCGGCGGCGGACGGCGAGGTGGCGATCACCGCTCTGGCCGGTCGCACCGGCCTCCACGTGAGCACCGTCCACCGGCTGCTCGCCACGCTTCTGCGCCGCGGGTACGTGCGGCAAAACCCGGACACCAGCCGCTATTTCGCGGGTGCCAAGCTTGCCACGCTCGCTGAGGGCCGAAGCCGCTATGGGGAGCTCCGCTTGCGGGCACGGCCGCTTCTCCGCGCGCTCACCGAGAGCACGCGCGAGACCGCCAACCTCGTGGTCCTCGACGAGATGCAGGCCGTCTATATCGAGACGGTCCCTTCTCCACAGGTCGTACGCCTTTTCACCTCCATCGGCAATCGCACGCCGCTCCACGCGACGGGCGCGGGCAAAGTCCTTCTGGCGAACATGGCGACGGCGCGCCGCGACGCGCTCCTCGAACGACTCGACCTCCGGAGCTATACGCCGCGCACCATGACCGATCGCGCGGTCTTGCGCCGCGCTCTCGACGATGTGCGCGACAAGGGCTACGCCATCGACGACGAGGAGTACGACGAAGGTGTGCGCTGCGTGGCCGTCGCCGTGGCGGGGGCAGGGGCCTCCGGGCGCGAAGCGACGTCCGGCGCACCGGTCGCGGCGCTCTCGATCTCCGCCCCGGCCAACCGTCTTTCGCGGCAGCGCTGCGCCGAGCTCGCTCCGGTCCTCCGCAGGACCGCGGCGGAGCTTGCCGAGGCCGTCCGCGACCAGGCCGGAGCGGCGTCATAGCCTCCCCAGCGACGGTACGCGCAGGGCTGCGCGGCGCGGCGCTCGTGCGCGGCCTGGTCGATCTGCTCGGGCCATCGAAAGTGCTCGGCGCTCGCGCCGATCTGGTGGTCTACGAGTACGACGGCGCGGTCGACACCGCGACGCCCGACGCGGTCGTCCTACCCGAAAGCACCGCCGACGTCTCCGCCCTCGCGCGGTTCTGCCACGAACACGCGGTACCGATCGTCCCCCGCGGCGCCGGCACGGGCCTCTCGGGGGGAGCGATCCCCGTCGAGGGCGGCGTCGTCGTGTCCTTCGCGCGGATGGCCCGCATCATCGAAATCGACGCCGCGAACCTCCGCGCCGTCGTGCAACCCGGGGTCATCAATCTGCATTTGTCGACCGCGGCCGCCCCGTACGGGCTGCATTTCGTCCCGGATCCGTCCAGCCAGAAGGCCTGCACCCTGGGCGGCAACGTCGCCGAGAATTCCGGCGGCCCTCATACGCTCGCGTACGGCGTCACGACAAACCACGTGACTGGCCTCGAGATCGTGCTCTCCGACGGCGAAGTCGTCCGTCTCGGGGGCAAGGCCGTCGAGGATGAGGGCTACGACCTCGTCGGTACGTTCGTCGGCTCGGAAGGAACGCTTGGTCTCGTCACCGAGATCACCGTAAGGCTCGTTCCTCTCCCAGAAGACAAGCGCACGCTGATGGCCGCGTTCGAGACGATGGACGCGGCCTCGGAGACGGTCTCAGCGATCATCGCCGCGGGCATCGTCCCGGGCGCGATCGAGATGATGGATCAGCTCGCGACCGAAGCGGTCGAGGCCGCGGTGCACGCGGGCTATCCGCTCGACGCGGGCGCCATCCTGCTCGTTGAGGTCGACGGACCCCGCGATGGGCTCGACGACCTCCGGCAACGGATCGAATCGATCTGCCGCGAGCACGGCGCACGGTCCATTCGGATCGCCGCGACCACGCTCGAGCGCGAGCGGCTGTGGGCCGGCCGCAAGGGCGCATTCGCTGCGATGGGCCGGCTCTCGCCGGATTACTACGTTCAGGACGGGGTCATCCCGCGGACGCGGCTTCCCGAGATCCTCCGGGTCGTGAGGGAGGCCGGTGAGCGGCATCACCTTCGCATTGCGAATGTCTTTCACGCCGGCGACGGAAATCTCCATCCCCTGATCCTCTTCGACCTCCGCGACGGACCGGAGGAGCTGGAGCGCGCGAAGGCCGCGGGCCTCGAGATCCTCACGGCCTGCGTCGAGGCGGGTGGGTCCCTCACTGGAGAGCACGGCATCGGCATGGAGAAGAACTGCTACATGCCGCTCCAATTTGCCGCGCAGGACCTCGCGGCGATGCGTCGCGTAAAGGACGCCTTCGACCCTGCGGGCCTCATGAACCCCGGCAAGGTGTTCCCGACACCGAGCCGGTGTCGCGAGTTCGCGCTGGCGGCCGCGCGGTGACCGCGATCGGCATCCGGGCGGCGCCGACCGACGCGGCGGAGTGCGCCCGGATCCTTGCGGACGCGAGCCGCGATCGCCGCACCGTCCGCGTCGTGGGCGGCATGACGAAGAGTTACATCGGCGATGCTGGCGACATCGATACCGAGGTTCACACCTCAGAGCTGACCGGGATCGTCGATCACGTCCCGGCTGACCTGACCGTCACGGTCGCGGGAGGCACGCGCATCGCGGATCTCGCCGACGCCCTCGCGAGGGCGGGGCAATTCCTCCCACTCGATCCGCCCCATGCCGAGCACGCGACCATCGGTGGGGTCATCGCCTCGAACTCGAACGGATTCTGGCGCGCGCGCTACGGCGGTGTCCGCGACCTGCTGATAGGAACGCGGATCGCGCTCCCCGACGGCACCGTCGTGCGCTCGGGAGGTCGCGTCGTCAAGAACGTCGCCGGCTACGACCTCAACAAGCTGATCACCGGATCGTTCGGCACACTCGGCGTGATCGTAGAGGCCACGCTGAAGGTGCTCCCCCTCCCCACCGCGAGCGACGGCGTGGTCGCAAGGTTCGCTCGTGGCACCGACGCCTTTGCCACGGCTGGCGCCATCGCGCGTGCGGCATCGCGCCCGGAAACGGTCGTCGTCGAACGCACGGCCCGGGATGATTGGCGGCTCATTGCGACGGCCCGCGGCGCCCAGGCGGCCGTGGCCCGGGCAACCGCGGATGCGCGTCGGGAGATCAACGCACGCGGCGGCAATGCGGCGATCGCCGGCGACGAGCTCGCGGAACTGCGAGAGCTCCCCGCACACGCGACGGATGGCGCGCTCGTACGCGTCGCGCTGCCGATCGCCGCACAGAGCGCGTTCGCGGACACAGCGGCACGCCTCGAAGGCTTCGCGACGCTCGTCGCCGACGCCGCGAGCGGCGTGCTCCGGGTACATGTGCGCGGCGATGACGATGCCGTGACCCGCGCCGCCGAGGCCCTCCTGCTCGCGGCCCGCGTGGTCGGGGGAGGCGGACGGGTCGAGCGGCGCGCCGAGCACCTCCGGGCACGTCTTGTGGCGTCGCCGACCCGCACGAACGGCGAGCAGCTGATGCGCCGCATCAAAGGTGCGTTCGATCCGGCTGGCATCCTCGAGCCCGGACGATCGCCGTAATGACGAGCACGTTTCCGCTTCCCTACCCGAACGCGGACGCCCCTGGCGAAGATCTCATCGCGAGGTGTGTGCACTGCGGCTTCTGCCTGCCCAGTTGCCCGACCTTCGCCGTGCTCGGGGTCGAAATGGACTCACCGCGCGGCCGTATCCGCTTGATGAAAACGGTGTGGGAACGGCGCCTCGGCGCCGACGCCGCGGGGTTCGATGACCACATCTCGAAGTGTCTCGATTGCCGCGCATGCGAGACCGCCTGCCCGTCGGGCGTCGAGTATGGAAAGCTCGTCGAGGGGGCGCGCTCGCAGATCGTGGCGGCGCGTCCGCGTTCACAGATCGAACGTGCGATCCGCAGGGCCGCGTTCGACTGGCTTCTTCCCCACCGCCGTGCGCTCGGAGCGTTCGCGTCGGTCTCGGTCTTGGCCAAACGCCTCGGCGCCAGCGCGGTCCTGCGCGCCACGCATCTGCGCACTGCGCGCCGGCTGGCCGACCTGCTTGACCTCCTCCCGGACAGGGCGAGCGCGAGCGGGCCACCGCCGATCGTTCGCGCTCGCGGCGACCGCCGCGCGCGCGTCGCCCTTCTCCGTGGCTGCGTGATGGGAAGCGTGTTCGCGCCCACGAACGCCGCGACGGCGCGAGTGCTGGCTAGAAATGGCGTCGAAGTTCTGGTCCCCAGCGACCAGACCTGCTGCGGCGCGCTGCACGCCCACGCGGGCGAGCGCGAGCGAGCCCGCGCGCTGGCGCGGCGGAACATCGCGTCACTCGACGGCCAGGGTCTCGACGCGGTCATCGTGAACGCCGCGGGTTGCGGTGCGGCGATGAAGGAATATGGCTGGCTACTGAAGGACGACCCTGAATGGTCAACGCGGGCCTCCGCGTTCGCGGCGAAGGTGAAGGACGCGACCGAATACTTGGGAGACATCGGCGTGCGCGAAGCACCCGGCGGGCTCAAGGCGCGCGCGACCTGGGACGACCCGTGCCACCTCCTTCATGGCCAGAAGGTGCGCGAGCAGCCCCGCGCACTCCTCGCCGCGATACCGGACCTCGAGCTCGTTCCGCTGGTGGAGGCGGACTGGTGCTGTGGTAGCGCCGGTACCTACAACGTGACCGAGCCGGATCTCGCGCGAGCCGTGCTCGAGCGCAAGGTCGGCCACATCCTGCGCAGCGGGGCGCAGATGGTCGTCACCGCCAATCCCGGGTGCCTCATGCAGATCCAGGCCGGTCTCCGCGCGGCCGGCAGCCGCGTGACCGTCATCCACCTGATGGACTTGCTCGATCGAGCGTACGGCTCGTGACGGCCTCGAAGACCGAATTCCACCGGCGCCTGGGGAACGCCCTCGCGAACGATCGTCTCCGGACCGCACTCCGGCGCGCGCTGCCCGAGCTGCGGGAGCGCCGCGACGCGCGCGTGGCCGAGGTCGACTGGGAAGGACTTCGGGCGGACCTGACGCAGAGAAAAGCGAAGGCCATCGACGACCTACCGGCCCTGATCGAGCGGTTCACGCTGGAGGCGGAGGCCGTCGGCGCAAAGGTCTACCGCGCCGTCGACGCTGAGGAGGCCCGCCGGATCGTCACCGCGATCTGCCGCGCGAAGAAGGCGAAGCTCGTCGTGAAATCGAAGTCGATGGCGACGGAAGAGATCGGGCTCACCGATCACCTCGAGTCGCAGGGGATCACCACCGTCGAGACCGACCTCGGCGAATGGATCATCCAGCTCGCGGGGGAGCGCCCGTCACACCTCATCGCCCCGGCGATCCACAAGACGCGTGAGGAGATCGCTCAGCTCTTCGCGAAGGTGGTCGGCCATCCCGTCGCGGACGACACCGCCTCTCTCGTTGCCGTCGCGCGGAAGGAGCTTCGCCAGAGCTTCATCGACGCGGATATCGGGATCACCGGTGGGAACGCCCTGATCGCGGAAACCGGCACGCTCATGCTCGTCACGAACGAGGGCAACGCCGACCTTGCTACCACGCTCCCGTCGGTGCACATCGCGGTCGTCGGTATCGAGAAGATCGTCCCGACCATCGACGATGCGATCGCCATCGTGAAGCTCCTCGCCCGAAGCGGGACCGGGCAAAAGATCACTTCGTACACGCAGTTCATCACCGGGCCGTCGCGCTCCGCGGACATCGAGCTCAAATCGCAGATCGGCGTCCACGGGCCCAAGGAGCTTCATTTCGTGCTCCTCGACAACGGCCGCAGCGCGATGCGCGACGATCCGTTCTTCCGGGACGCGCTGAGTTGCATCCGCTGCGGGGCGTGCAGCAACGTGTGTCCGAGCTACCTCGAGGTCGGGGGCCACGTCTTCGGTCACATCTACACCGGCCCGATCGGTCTCGTGGTCTCCCCGTGGCATCACGGGACCGAGAGCGTCGCTCACGAGCAGGGCCTGTGCATGGGATGCAACGCCTGTGACACGGTGTGCCCGGTCAGCATCCCGCTCGCATCGCTGATCACCGACGTGCGCGCGAAGGCGGTCGAGAAGGTCGGGATGCCGTGGGCGAAAAAGCTCTTCCTGCGCCAGTGGTCGACCCCGGAGCGCATCGATCGCGTTACCGGCTGGCTCGCGACATTCCAGGACCCGCTGCGGCGAGACGGCCACGTGCGGCTGCCCTTCGGCGCGCTCGCGCAAGAGAAAAGCCTGCCGGCGGTCGCCGATCGCCCGCTCCACTATCGCGCGCGCGAGATCACCTCGACGAACCCGAAGTCACCTGAGCTTAGGGTCGCGATGTTCCCGTCTTGCATCGTCGATCACTTCCTGCCGGGCGCGGGCTACGCGGCGGCGCGCGTTCTCCAAGCGCTCGGTGCCGAGGTCCACATCGTCGAAGGCCGTCGCTGCTGCGGCCTACCGCAGCTGAACGGGGGCGATCGGCCCACCGCGATCACGATGGCGAAGGCCGCGATCGAGTCGCTCGAGCAGGTTACGGCGGATCGCATCGTCATCCCGTCGTCGTCGTGCGCAATCACGATCGCCCAGGACTACGCCCGGATGCTCGCTGAGGAGCCTGCCTGGGTGGAGCGTGCACGAAAGCTCGCCGATCGCATCACCGCGTTCACGCCGTTCGTGGCGCGGCTCTCGCGCGAGCGCAAAGTGTGGGGGCGAAAGCTCGGACTTCGCGCTACATATCACGACGCCTGCCAGTCGGCGAACGTGCTCGGGATCGGGAAGGCGCCGCGGGCGCTCCTGCGCGAGGTCGCCGGTGTGGAGATCATCGAGATGGCCGAGTCGGCGGTGTGCTGCGGGTTCGGCGGATCGTTCAGCTTCGAATTCCCGGAGGTCGCGAACCGCGTTCTCGAGCGCAAGCTCGCGAACATCGACGCGACCGGGGTCGATCTGGTGATCTCGGACAACCCCGGCTGCCTCACGCATCTGCGTGGCGCGCTGGACGCGCGCCGCAAGGGGACGCGCGTCCGCCACCTGGCGGAAGTGCTCTGGGAGTCGCTCTCCAGCCCGAGCTAGCCGCTACAGGCGCAGCTGCCGGACATGGAGGGGTTGCGCACAAGGAACCCCGTGCCTTCGTCGCCATCGACCCACTCGACCTTCGCGCCGTCGCAGAACGGGCGGCTCTGGGCGTCCATGGCGATCCGCAGACCGGCGACCTCGGTCACCGCGTCCGTCTCGTCGGGGTTCTCGTCGAACGCGAGTCCGTACATCACCGAGCAGCAGGAGCGGCCGGCGACGTAGAGGCGAAGGAACGCGCGCTGCTTCGGATCGTCGGCTCGAAGCTCCATGAGCTTGGTCGCGGCCTCGGGGGTGACCTCAATCGCGGTTGCGCTGCCGTCGATGGCCATCGCGCGAATTCTAGCGGTCCTGCCGGAGCTGTGGGACCTTCGCCACGATGACGGCAAGCCCGGCAAAGACCACCGCCGCCGCGCCGGCCACCGCGAGCGGCGCGCCGAAGACGATCGCCGCGCCGCCGAGGACCGGTCCGTTCAGCACGCGCATGCCCTGCGTCCCGAACGTGTACGCGCCCATGACCCGACCGCGCAGGTCGTCCGGGGCGGAGAGCTGAATCTTCGTGTTCGTCAACGATTGCGTCAGCACGGCCGCTCCACCGACGACGATCAATAGTGCGAACGAGAGGGCGTAGCTCTGCGAGAAGGCGAACACAAGGATCGCGAGCATCTCGGCCATCGCGGCACCGACGATGAAGCGCCCGCTGTGACGGCGATCGCGCGCGTAGGCCAGGTACAGCGCCGCGGCCACCGCGCCGATGCCGCTTCCGACGAGGAGGAACGAGTAGCCGAGGTCGTCGACGTGCAGCACGTCGTGCGCAAAGAGCACGAGGAACGAATTGAATGTGTGGCCGAGGAAGATCACGCCGAGCATCTCGACGCCGATGAGCGCCGCGATGAAGGGACGACCGCGGACGAATCGCAGTCCGTCGCGGAGCGCCGCCGCGACTGGCGTCGTCGACCGCGCGCCGAGGGGGAGCACTCGGATGATCGCGAGGAACACGAGTAACGGCACGAACGTGAAGGCGTTGATGAGGAATCCCCAGCCCGGTCCGAACGCGACCACGATGAATCCGGCGACGGCCGGGCCGATCACCTGCGAGAACTGCCGCGCGGTCGAGTTGAGGCTCACCGCCGAGAGGAGCTTCGAAGGCCCGACCATCGAGTGGATGAGCGTCTGCTGCGCCGGCCCGCCGATCGCGCCCGCGAAGCCGTGCAGCAGGAGCAATCCGAAGAGCCACCATGTGGTCACGAATCCGGCGAGGGTCGCCCAAGCGACCAATGCTGCCGCGGCCATCAGGACGATCTGAGAAAAGATCTGGACCTTTCGGTTGTCGTAACGATCGGCGAGAACCCCGCCGTAGAGCGAGAAGAACGTGAACGGCACCCAGTGGGCAAAGACCATCATCCCCAGCCAGAAGGGCGCCGACGCTCCGGCGAGCTGGTACACGAGGACGTTGCGGATGACGTTCTCCATCCCGTCGCCCGTCGAGCTGATCCAGCTCGTTATCCAGTACCAGCGGAACGTCCGCACCCCCAGCGCTTCGAACTGGATCCGTCGCGGAGCGACGACGCCGGCGCCGAGCTCTACTTCGAGTGCATCAACTTCTCGGTCAGCCACTTCGCGAGAGAGTACGTGAGGCGCACGTCGTCGCGGGTGTATGGCGGGCGCGGGTCCGGGTGCGCCTCGGCGCGGGTGGCACGGGGGAGAGGGTTGCGCGCGAGCCGTTGACCGGCCGCGTCAATGACAGATGGCAGCCACTGGTGCGGAGCGGACCGGTAGGCGAGCGCGCAGCCCCAGGGGTAGGGGCCCCTGTGGGCGAAGCCAGCCCGGGACAGGACCCGCGGCGAGGCGCGGCTTGCGACGACATCGCGCCGGCCTAGCCGCGCTATGGCGTGATGAAAAGCTGGGTGACCATCCGTCCATATGCGCCGGCGCTTATCACGCCGATCCCAATTCGGGTGAACTCGGGGCGAAGGATGTTCTCGCGATGCCCCGGAGAATCCATCAACGCACGATGCGCGACGGCGACGGACTGGGCGTACGCCAGGTTCTCCCCCGCGCGCGTGTAACTGATCCCGGCGGCCTTCAGACGATCGAACGGAGACCCGGACACCGGCGACTCGTGGCTGAAGTATTTGAGCTTGAACATCTCGGCGGAATGTGCACGGGCGACCGGAACGAGGCGATCGTCCCAGAGAAGATCCGGAAGGCCGCGATCCCTACGCTCGGCCTGCACTAGCTCGAACAGCTGACGCTCGGCTGCGGGATCGGGCTCGAGGGCGAGGTCGTCGGGAAGATCCAGCCTCTCGGTCTCGTCTTCGCCGATCTTCGTGACGAGCAGCGGCGAACCGCCGAGCTGACTGGTAAGCGCCGCGATCTGGGGCTGGACGGCGGTGACCTGCGCACCGACGATCCGCCCGCTGCGGCTCGTCTCGACCGCGGCCTTGAACTCGCTGGCGACCGGCAGCGCCTCGATCGCCAGGATCGCGACGGCGACGATGAAGATCGATCGCGCGATCGCCGGGATAACACCGAGAGCTCGATCAACCCCCCTTAGCGGGGTGCGCCGGACGAGGGCGACGATCGGACGTATCGCCACATATCCGGTGATCGAGAAGAGCGCCTCGACGATGACGATGACCGCGACAAATGCGACGCTTGTGGCCACGGGCCTTGGCAGGCGAGCGAACGTCTCGATCACGCCGCTGACCGGTCCCGCAAAGGCGATCGCGGCGGCGGTCGCGAGTATCCAAGAGGCGAGGCTGTAGAGGGTGGCGACGAGCCCGGCGCGGAACCCCATCCAGGCCGCGACGACGACGAGGCCCAGGACCGCGGCGTCGATGGCGTTCAGGGCCAGGTCGGTCACGCGCCGACGATGCTAGACGCCGCCCGCTTCAGGCGATGCCGCGTACCTCGCCTGTCGCGAGCAGATCGCGCAGATAGCGGCCCGTGAAGGAGCGACGCACGCGGGCGACCGCCTCGGGTGTGCCCTCGGCGATGACCTCCCCACCGGCCTTCCCGCCCTCGGGGCCCAGATCGATGACATGGTCCGCAGTCTTTACGACGTCGAGGTTGTGTTCGATCACTACGACGGTGTTCCCAGCGTCGACCAGACGGTGGAGGACATCGAGGAGGCGCTCGACGTCCGCGAAATGCAGGCCCGTGGTGGGCTCGTCGAGGATGTAGAGGGTCCGGCCGGTCGCGCGTCGAGAGAGCTCGGTCGCGAGCTTGATCCGTTGCGCTTCCCCACCCGACAGCGTCGTGGCCGGCTGACCGAGATGGATATACCCGAGCCCGACGTCGTTCAGCGTCCGCAGCTTCATCTCGCACGCTGGAACATTCGCGAAGAACCCGAGCGCTTCTTCGACGGTCATCTCGAGAACGTCGGCGATCGACTTGCCCTTGTAGTGGATCTCTAGCGCCTCGCGGTTGTAGCGCTTGCCCCCGCACACCTCGCACGGGACGTAGACGTCCGGCAGGAACTGCATCTCGATCTTGATGATCCCGTCGCCGGCGCATGCCTCACAGCGACCGCCCTTGACGTTGAAGGAGAAGCGACCGGCGGTGTAGCCGCGGAGGCGCGACTCGGGAACGGCCGCGAACAGCTCGCGGATCGGCGTGAAGAGGCCCGTGTACGTCGCCGGGTTCGACCGGGGTGTCCGCCCGATCGGCGATTGATCGATGTCAATGACTTTATCGATGAACTCAACGCCCTCGATGCGGTCGTGAGCGCCCGGGCGATCCTTGGCGCGCGAGATGATCTGCGCGAGGCGACGGTAGAGGATCTCGTTCACCAAGGTGCTCTTCCCGGACCCCGACACGCCGGTGATGGCGACGAACATCCCGAGCGGGATGCGCACGTCAATGTCCTTCAGGTTGTGCTCCCGCGCGCCGCGGACCACAAGCGCCTCGGGCTTCGGCTTGCGCCGACGCTCCGGCAACGGAATGCGCCGCCGACCCGAGAGGTACGCGCCGGTGATCGAGCGGGGCTCCTTCAGGATGTCTTCGATCGTCCCCTCGGCGACGATCTCGCCGCCGTGCTCGCCCGCGCCCGGACCGATGTCCACGATCCAGTCCGCGGTGCGGATCGTCTCCTCGTCGTGCTCGACGACGAGGATGGTGTTGCCAAGATCGCGCATGCCGAGGAGCGTTCGGATCAGTCGAGCGTTGTCTCGCTGATGCAAGCCGATCGAGGGCTCGTCGAGGATGTACAGCACTCCCATAAGCCCCGAGCCGATCTGCGTCGCGAGCCGGATGCGCTGTGCCTCGCCGCCGGAGAGCGTGGTCGCAGAACGGTCCACCGTCAGGTAGTCGAGCCCCACGTCGACGAGGAAGCCGAGGCGGGTCCGGATCTCCTTCAGAACTTGCTTCGCGATCTTTCGCTCGCGAACCCCTAGCCCGCCGCGCTCCCGTTCGAGCGCGGCGACCCACTCGAGCGCCTCGCTTACGGTGAGCGCCGTGACCTCGGCGATGTTTCGCCCCGTGACCGTGACGGCGAGCGCCTCGGGCTTGAGGCGCTTGCCCTTGCACACCGGACACGGGCGCTCGCTCATATAGCGCTCGATGTCGGCGCGGATGTAATCGGATGTCGTCTCGCGGTACTGCCGCTCGAGCCACGGCAGCACGCCCTCCCACTCGTACTCGTACGAGCGTCGCTGACCGCTTCGATTCTCGTACGTGAGCTTGAGCGCGTCCTCGGTGCCGTGGAGGATCGCGTCGACAGCCTTCTTGGGCAGTGTCTTCACCGGCGCGTCAAGCGAGAACTTGAAGCGACGCGCCAGGCCTTCGAGGATCGCCATGCGGTACTGCGCGGTCCCACTCGACTTTTGCCATGGCAGGACGCCGCCCTGATTCAGCGATAGGTCCGGGTTGCCGAGCACGAGGTCTGGGTCCGGCTCGAGCTTGGTCCCGAGGCCCGTGCAGGCCGGACATGCGCCGTGCGGGGAGTTGAACGAGAACGTGCGCGGCTCGATCTCGCCGATGGAGAAGTCGCCCTCCGGACACGCAAGCCGCTCCGAGAAGAGACGCTCGGTCCCCTTGCCATCCGCCTCCGCGATCAGCGCGAGCCCCTCACCCAGGCGCAGTGCCGTCTCGACGGAGTCCGTGAGCCGCGAGCGCTCCGCCTCAGCCTCCGCGCCGCGCCGGACCACTAGTCGGTCGACGACCACCTCGACGCTGTGCTTCTTCATCTTGTCGAGAGTGATGTCCTCGGACAGGTCGCGCACGATGCCGTCAACCCGGACACGCGCGAATCCGCCCCGCCGCGCCGTGGCGAAGAGCTGCTGGTGCTCGCCCTTGCGGTCCCGCACGAGCGGCCCCAGGACGAGGATGCGCGACCCCTCGGGGAGCGCCTGGATCTGGTCGACGATCTCCTGCACGGTCTGCGCGACGATGGGGACGCCGTGGTTGGGACAATGCGGCACGCCGACACGTGCGAAGAGCAGACGCATGTGGTCGTAGATCTCGGTCACCGTGCCGACCGTCGACCGGGGATTCCGCGTGGAACCCTTCTGATCGATCGAGACGGCGGGCGAGAGGCCCTCGATGAAGTCGACGTCGGGCTTCTCCATCTGACCGAGGAACTGCCGCGCGTAGGCGGAGAGCGACTCGACGTAGCGGCGCTGCCCTTCCGCGTAGATCGTGTCGAACGCGAGCGACGACTTGCCGGATCCGGAGAGCCCGGTGATCACGACCATCTTGTCGCGCGGAATTCGGACATCGATGTTCTTCAGGTTGTGCTCGCGCGCGCCCTTGACGTAAATGTGATCGAGGGGCATCAGGCGACCGGAGGCGCAGGTGTCGTCCGGAGCGCGCGCATCACGAGCCAGAGATACGCGAGCCACAGCGGGAGCGCGGCGAGGCCGCCGGATAGCGCCTCGCCGGCGCCTGGCCGGAACGAGTACGGAGCCGCCGGGACCAGCGCATATGAGAGCGCCTGATAGATCCCCATCGGCAGAAGCACGATCGTGGCGATACCGAAGATCGCGGTGCCGAGCATGAGGTAGCCCCGATAGAGGCCGCTCTGACGCTCGTCAGGCCGCCCGAGCGATCGGCGCGCGAGCCAGTGCGCACCCCAGAAGACACCTCCAAAGATCACGAACGTCACGCCTCGCACCAGGTCCTCCCCCATCCGCCGCTCGCGGTCGTCCTTCAGGATCGGCGGGATGGGCTGCGGTATGGGCGGACAGGGCTGGTTCGGCGCGCACAGGGGAGCGATCGCCGGGACCGGTTGCGGGGTCGGGCCTCCGTAGATCACGTCGAGGCCGAAGCCGGCGGCGAGGACGAAGGCGAGGATCCCCGCCACGCCTATCGAGAGCGCAATCACGCCCGCAAGCGATGCGAGATAGAGGTAGACCCGCAGCAAACCGCTGAGGGACAGGTCGACACCCTCGCGGCCACGCTGCAGGAAGAGCACGACCAGCAGCGCGAGGCCGCCGAGGACCGCCAGTCCGGTGAGCACCCCGAAGAGCATGGCCTAGGGCCCGCGCCGCCGCCGGCCGCCCGCGCGGATGACTCGCGCCGTCGTGCCGACGGGCTCGGCCGATGCCTCGAGGCTCTCCGGCCCCTGCTCGAGCACCATGAGACCGCGGAGCTCGACTACCTCGTCACGAAGCAACGCGGCCTTTTCGAACTCGAGGTCCTTGGCGGCCCGCTTCATCTGGCCCTCCAGGTCCTTGATGAGACGCAGGAGCTCGTCCTTCGGCAGTGACCCCGCGGCGAGCGGTCGGCGAGCTTTCTCATTGACGCCCTCGACATCCGCGACGTCGCGCAGACGGAGTCCGATGTCGCGGATGGCCTTCACGATGGTCTGCGGGTCGATCCCGTGCTCCGTGTTATAGGCGACCTGGATCTCGCGGCGCCGATCTGTCTCGTCTATCGCGGCTTTCATCGACGCGGTGACCCGATCGGCGTACATGATCACGCGGCCCTCGACGTGGCGAGCGGCTCGTCCGATCACCTGGATGAGCGAACCTTCCGACCGCAGATAGCCCTCCTTGTCCGCGTCGAGGATCGCAACGAGGGTGACCTCAGGGAGATCGATACCCTCGCGAAGGAGGTTCACGCCGACCACGACGTCATACACGCCGAGGCGAAGGTCGCGGAGGATCTCGACGCGCTGCAACGTCTCGATCTCCGAGTGGAGGTACTGCACCTTGATGCCCATCTCGCGGAGGTAATCGGCGAGGTCCTCGGCCATTTTCTTGGTGAGCGTCGTGACGATCGCGCGCTGGCCTCTCTCGACACGAAGATTGAGCTCGGCGAGGAGATCGTCGATCTGGCCCTCGGTCTTGCGGACCTCGATCTGGGGGTCGATGAGGCCGGTCGGCCGGATGATCTGCTCGATCACTCGCGGGGAATGCTCGAGCTCGTAAGGGCCCGGTGTGGCCGAGACGTAGATCGCCTGATCCAAGCGCTGCTCGAACTCCTCGAAGGTGAGGGGACGGTTGTCGAGCGCGCTCGGAAGACGGAACCCGTAGTCGACGAGGATCTCCTTGCGCGAACGGTCGCCGCCATACATGCCGCGGACCTGCGGCATCGAGATGTGGGACTCGTCGATGAACGCGAGAAAGTCCGGCGGGAAGTAATCGAGAAGGGTCCAAGGTCGGCTGCCCGCCGGCCGGCGCGCCAGGTGTCGCGAGTAGTTCTCGACACCCGCGCAGGTGCCGGTCTCGCGGAGCATCTCGAGATCGAAGTTCGTCCGCTGGCGTAGCCGCTGGGCCTCCAGGAGCCGCCCGGCGTCCTCGAGCTCCTTCACGCGGTCGACGAGCTCGGCCTCGATGTCTTTGATCGCCTCCATGAGCTTCTCGCGCGGGGTCACAAAGTGTCGCGCCGGATAGATATCCATCTTCTCGCGCTCGGCGAGCACCTCGCCGGTCAATGGGTCGAGCTCGGTGATCCGCTCGACGTCGTCGCCGAAGAACTCGATCCGCACGGCGAGCTCCTCGTATGCCGGCTGAATCTCGAGCGTATCGCCGCGCACCCGGAACTTCCCGCGCATGAGATCGGTGTTCGTGCGCTCGTACTGGATGTCGACCAGATGCCGGAGCACCGTGTCGCGCCGAACCCGCTCGCCTTTGTTCAAGCGGACGGTGACAGCGCCGTAGTCGACGGGCGCACCGAGGCCATAGATGCACGAGACGGAGGCGACAATGATTACGTCCCGCCGCTCGAACAGCGACCGCGTCGCTGAATGACGCATCCGGTCGATCTCTTCGTTGCGCGAGCTGTCCTTTTCGATGTACGTGTCGCTCCGCGCGATGTACGCCTCGGGCTGGTAGTAGTCGTAATACGAGACGAAGTACTGGACCGCGTTTTCGGGAAAGAACTCCTTGAACTCGCCGTAGAGCTGAGCCGCGAGCGTCTTGTTGTGCGCGAGGACCAGCACCGGGCGCCCGGACTCGGCGATGACCTTCGCCATGGTCACCGTCTTCCCCGAGCCCGTTACACCACGGAGGGTCGTGTGGCGCTCGCCACTTTGGAGGGCGCCGAGTAGGCCGGCCGCCGCGCCAGGCTGGTCTCCGGCGAGACCCCACGGGAGGACCAACCGGAACGGCGCCTTTGCCGCCGGTCGATCGAGGGGGACTTGAAGGGTGCCGTTCTGGGGCATGCCTACCTTCATTCTAGAACAGACGTTCTGGTACTATCGCGCTCCCCAAACTGAGTCCCATTGTCGCGCATCAACACCAGTTCGACTCCCGTTCACTTGTCACCGCTTGCTACAGTTCGCGCCCAATCGCCCGGTAGAGGAAGGAAAGAGTGGAAGATCGTTCGCGCCGCCGTGCCCGGCTCGTGCTCATCGTGGGGATGTTGTTCGCGCTAGGCGCCGGGGTGGCGACCTTCTTCTATGCCCAGACCCAGAAGTCGGAAGCCCCGGCCCCGATCCCGACCACCCAGATCGTCGTCGCCGCACGTGACATTCCTCCCAAGACGCAGATCACCCCCGGCGACATCAAGCTCGTGAAGATGAACAGCGAGGCCGTGCCGGCAAGCGCAGTCTCCGATAGCGCGCAGGTCGTCGGCCGGATCACGCTGGTTGGTATCACCACCGGTGAGCCAATACTTCCAACCAGACTCGCCGGTCCGAACGGGGCCGCCTTCGTCGTAATCCCGTCCGAGGCACTCGGCGCCAACGGCGCCCCGAACCCCGGCTCGCCGAACTACCGAGCGATGTCAATCACGGTTGCCGACGCCCAAGCCGCCGGTGGGGCGGTCCAGCCCGGTGACATCGTCGACGTGCTCTACACGCTCAACTTCTCCCCCGACAAATACCTGGTCAACCCGCAGCCACAGCGAAACAGCACGGACGTGTCCGCAAGGATCGTCCTCGAGCGGGTGCCGATCCTCGCGCGGACGCTATCCGTCTACGTGATCCGGACGGACGCGGCGACGGCCGAGCGCATCGGCTATCTCACCGCAGCAGGCGGGAGCCTCCAGTTCCTTCTCCGCGGGCCCAAGGACGACCGGGCAACGGGGACAACCGGGGCGACGTTCCGGACCGTTCAGCCCGAGGTCAAGATCCAGATCCCGGAGAAGATCACGCCCTAGCGCGGCTCAGCTCGGTCCAGGCCGCACGCACTCGCTCGCGGGTCCGCTCGCGGTCGCCGTCGTTCACGATGACGGTATCCGCGGCCGCCCGAAAGCGTTCCTCGCTCAGCTGGGTCGCGAGGCGGAGCTCCGCCTCGCGCGGCCGCATGCCACGCGCCGCGAGGCGTTCGATCATCGTTTCGCGCGGAGCGACGACGACCCACACACGGTCGCAAGCCTTTCGGAGATCGCCTTCAAGAAGCTTGATCGCCTCCACGACGAGCACCGCGTCATCGGGCAGCATCGCTCTGGCCTCGAGGACGCGCGAGATCACGCGCGGGTGGAGGATGCGTTCGAGACGCTGCAGTTTCATCGGATCGCCGAAGACCTCGGCCGCCAGCTTCGTTCGGTCGATCTCCTTCTCCTCGTCGAGGATCTTGGTTCCGAACTGTTGGATGATCGCGCTGTAGCCGACCGTCCCGCGGAGCTGCTCGTCGTGCACGAGAGCGTCCGCGTCGAGCACCTTCGCGCCGAGCTCTCGCAGCATCCCGCCGACCGTCGACTTCCCCGCGCCCATCGGCCCGGTGAGTCCCACGACGAACGCCGTCACTCGCTCCTCTCGCTCTCTTTCGCCCACTCTTCATAGAGCTCGCGCAGGGAGCGCGCGAGAGCTTCGTGCTCTTCGCCGATCCGGCGGGTCTCGAGATAGTTCCCGCCCTGCGCGATCTGGCTGACCTTCTCTTCTAGCTGCTTGAGCTGAAGCTCCATGGCTCCGATCCGTGCCTCCAGCGCTCGCATGCCCTCGACTCGCCGGACCGCCGACGCCTTCGCGCTCGAACGACCCACGGCGCCGGGGGTCCTGTCCCGGCTCCGGGCTCGCTCGCTCCGCGTACCCTTCCCGGTACTCCGCGACCGCTTCGCGGTCGCGTCACCGGGCCCCTGGGGCACCCGCGCGTCGCGAGCGATTCCCGTCGCCGTGCCACCCCCGGCGCCAGCGTCGTCGAGCTTGGGCATCGGCAGCTCGGCCCCCGAGGCGCGCAGGCGCTGGAGGCCGGACCAGTTGCCCTCAAAGCGTTTCAGCACTCCAGCTTCAATGGGCCAGATCTCGCTGGCGAGCTTGTCGATGAAGTAGCGGTCGTGTGAAACGAAGAGCAGCGCGCCTTCGAATGCATCGAGCACGGTCTCGAGCTGCTCGCGAGCGAGAAGATCGAGGTGATTGGTCGGTTCGTCGAGGACGAGGAGATTCGCGTGGCGCGCGGCAAGCCGGGCCAGTGCGAGGCGACTTCGCTCTCCGCCCGACAGCACTCCGACGCTCTTGAAGACGTCCTCGCCTCGGAAGAGAAAGCGCGCCAGATGGTCGCGAGCCTCGGCGTCGTTCATTCCGCCGGCCACCTTCATCGCGTCGAGCACAGTGTCGTCGCCACCCAGCTCAAGCTGCGCCTGCGCGAGGAAACCCACGCGCGCGGTCGGCGCGGCTTGAACGAAACCCTCGAGCGCGGTGAGATCGCCGACGAGCGTGCGCACCAACGTGGTCTTTCCTGCGCCATTCGGTCCGACGACCGCGATGCGGGCATCCCGGGCGATACGCAGCATCCCGGTGCGAACGAGCGGCTCGCCGTACCCGACCGCCAGCGGAGTCGTCTGCACGACCGTGTCTCCGGCCAGATGGGCTGCCTCGAGGCGCCAGCCGTGCCGCTGCGCGTGCTCCGGCGCCTCGATGCGTTCGACTCGCGCGAGCTTCTTTCCTCGGCCGCGCGCTTCCTTTGAGCGTTGACCCGCGCCGTACCGACGGATGAACTCTTCCGTGCGCTCGATCTCGACGGCCTGCCGCGCCGCCGCCTTCTCGGTGGCCGCCTCACGGTCGGCACGTTGCCGTGCATACGAGGAATAGCCGCCGCGGTACTCCACGACCGTTCCCTTCTCGAACGACAGCGTGCGGCTGGTCACGCGATCGAGGAACCATCGGTCATGGCTGCTCACCAAGATTGTTTCGTCCTGCTCGATAAGGAATCGCTCGAGCCACTCCAGCGCGGCGACATCGAGATGGTTCGTTGGCTCGTCCAGCAGGAGGAGATCCGGATCGTCGAGCAGCAGCCGCGCGAGACCGAGTCGTGTGCGCTCACCGCCAGAAAGCGTCGCGACCTGGCGGTCCCGCAGACCGGCGAGACCAAGCCCGCCGAGAACACGCCCTACTGTCGCTTCGAAGTCGTAGCCGCCCGCGTGCTCGAACTGATGTTGCACTTCGGAATAGCGCTCGAGGAGCTCTTGGTCACCGCTTCCCAGCCGGGGTTCGATCTCGCGCATCTCGCCCTCGAGCTCCCGGAGATGCACGGCCGCTCCGAGCGCATGGTCTCCCACGGTCCCAAGTGCGCCGGTAAGGACCTCCTGCTCCATGAAACCGATGCGCGTGCCGCGAGCGAGAGCGATATTTCCGGCGTCGGCCGATTCAAGCCCGGCCGCGATCCGGAGCAACGTCGTCTTGCCGACGCCGTTGGGACCGACGAGCCCGACTCGGTCGCCGTGCGCGAGGCGGAACGAGATATCGCTGAACACGAGCCGCTCGCCGAAGCGTTTCGCGACGGCCTGGACGGAAAGGACGCTCATCTACGGACAATGGTGAGACAGATCGCGCGGACTAGCATGCGGTCGCGTTGCGGAGCCTTCACTTCGTCGAGCGGGAGCTCGATCTCCGAGAGCCGCTCCCGCGGATCGGCTACGGACCCGATCTGGCTGCGCTCGAACCAGAGCGTCCCTCCGCGGTCCTAGTCAGCCTCGCTACGGGTGGTGCTCCATCCAAGCTTCGTCGGGTCGATCTCATCACAGGCGCGGTGCAGAGAGGCGACTCGATCCGAGGGAGCCTCCGCGACGCCTGGAGCGGGGATGACCTTTGGGTCCTCGCGACGTACGCACTTCATCGCGTCTCCCGCGACCTGTCGGTGAAAGAGACCCTCAAAGTCCCTCACTTCCTCCATCGACTGGTACCCCTTTTGTCGGCAAGGTTTCTCGCCCTCTCGCAGCGCGAACGCAAGCGCACGAGTGTTCTCTCCCTCAGGACCGCCACGCTTCAGGTCGTGACGATGCCCACGCCCGACATTTCCGTCGACCACGACGACCGGTGCGTCGTCCTGTCGTTCTGGTCCGGCGAAGCGCGCGGCTTCGACACCGATCTCAAGCCAACTCCCGACCGTCGCGACCTGCCGCTGGGGCTCAGCGCGATCCAGTTCGGGCGCGAGATCCCTGTTCCTCCGCGCAACTCGCGAGACCGCCCGGAATGTCACGCCAGTTCAGCCGGAGGTGAAATGGCCGTACTCCACGGGCGTTCTCGCCGCCTTTGACCCGACCGGTTGGACGATCGCCCGCGAAGCCGCCATCGGCGCATTCGACGAACTCGTCGGCATCGACGCAGCCGCCCGGATCATCGCGACCGACTACGAGACTCGCACGCTCGCCTTGATCGATCCGAAAAATCTCGCGATCGTCGCTAGACACTCGCTGCGGGGAAAGGCGGTACGACTCGTTCAAGCAGGGCCGTTCGCGGTCGTCTACCGGGTTCGGAGCGGCCAGCTCGGGACGATCGATTGGTCGTTATCGACCTGAGTCGAGGCCACAACTATCGCGCCCCGGCGGCTGTCCTATCTGATGGAAAAAGCATCGACCCTGGGTCGAACAGCGCTGATCGTCAGAGCGGGACCGCGTCGCGCTGACGCTTATTTGCGCGGCGCCCGCTGGCAGCGTGTGCAGTGGAACGTGCCCCGCCCGCCAACCACGCTTCGGACGATGGCGCGACCGCACCGTGCGCAAGGCTCGCCGGCGCGCGCATAAACCTGGAACTCGCGCTGCATCCGGCCCTCTTGTCCGCGCGCGTCCACGTAATCGCGACGTGACGCGCCGCCGAGGCGGATCCCTTTACGAAGAGCCCAGCGGATCGCTTCGTGCAATCGCGCGACCTCGGCGGCGCGCAGCGAGCCCGCCTTGCGAAGCGGATGGATGCGCGCGCGCCAGAGCGCCTCGATCGCGTAGATGTTCCCGATACCGGCGATCGCGCGCTGATCGAGCAGCAGGACTTTGATCGCGGCGCGGGGCCGCCGACGGACCAGCGCGCCCAGCCAGGCGGGGGTGAAGCCGCGCGCGAGCGGCTCCTGTCCCAGCGAGGAGTGCAGAGGCATCTTCGGGCGGCGCAGCTCAGTTCGCGTCTCGAGCGCCGCGGCGTCGACGACCGCCATCCGCCCGAACTTGCGCGTGTCTGAGAACCGCAGCGCGGTGCCGTCAGCAAACAGGATCTGACCGCGCACGTAGCGCTCGTCGACATCTTCCACGCCATACAGCAGTTTCCCGGTCATCCGCAGGGAGACCACGAGCGCGTCGCCCCCGTCAAGGTCGAAGACGACGAACTTCCCGCGCCGTCGCACGCTGCTGATCCGCCGGCCGCGAAGCCGCGCCGCCACGACCTCGGCGGGCTCCGGTTCGGTCAAACGGATCCAACGTGACTCGAAGTCGCTGATGGTCCGGTCGACGACGAGCTCGCGCAGCTGTCGCGCGATGGTCTCGACCTCTGGTAATTCAGGCACTGGCGGCGGCGGGGACCTCGAGGCGCTGCATCTCGTCCCAGTTCGGGCCAACGCGAACGTCGACGATGAGCGGCACGTCCAGCTGATAGGCAGCGCTCATTTCATCGCCGAGAAGTCGGGCCATGCGCTCGACCTCGAGTCGCGGGACCTCGGCGACGAGCTCGTCGTGGACCTGAAGGAGGACGCGCGCATGCAGATCGCTGTCGTGGAGCGCCCGGTGCACGCGCGACATCGCGATCTTCATGATGTCCGCGGCGGTTCCCTGGATCGGCATATTGATCGCCATCCGCTCGGCGGCGTTGCGCACCGCATTCACCCGACTCGTCATGTCGGGGATGTAGCGCCGTCTGCCGAGCAGCGTCTCGACGTAGCCCTGCTCGATGCAGAAGGCCTTCGTCTCGAGGACGTATCGGCGAACCTGCGCGTAGCGCTTGAAGTACTCGTCGATGAAACGCTGCGCCTCCTCGCGGGGCATCTGCATCCGCCACGCGAGGCCGAAATCGCTCATCCCATAGATGATCCCGAAGTTCAGCATCTTCGCGACATCGCGCTGTTGGCGCGTGACCTCGCTTTCCTCCACGCCGAACCCGGCGGCCGCGGTGCGACGATGGATATCGGCACCTGAGCGGAACGCGTCGAGCAACGCGGGGTCCTGGGAGACGTGCGCCAGCACGCGCAGCTCGATCTGCGAGTAGTCCGCGGCGATCAGCAGCCGGTCCGGCGAACCTGCGACGAAGGCGCGGCGGATCCGCCGTCCGAGCGGCGTGCGGATCGGGATGTTCTGGAGATTCGGGCCGCGGCTCGAGAGCCGTCCGGTGGCGGCAACGGTCTGGTCGAAGGTCGTGTGGACCCGCCGTGTCTCCGGGTCGACGAGTCCGCCGAGCCCTTCGGCGTATGTGGATCGGAGCTTCTCGATCTCGCGGTACTCGAGGATCTTCTCTATCACCGGATGCGCGCCGCGAAGCTCCTCGAGCACCGTGGCATCCGTCGAGAAGCCCGTGCCGGTGCGCCTGCCGCGAGGGAGCTTCAGCTCCTCGAACAAGAGTGACTGCAGCTGCTTTGGCGAGTTGATGGCGAAGTCGTGGCCAACGGCGGCGTAGGCCTCGCGCTCGATGCGCGCGACCTCGCGCGCGAACTCCTCCCCCAGCGAACGCAGATAGGCGAGGTCGACCGCGATCCCCGCTTCCTCCATCTCGACGAGCACGTCGACGAGCGGCAGCTCGACGTCTCGGTAAAGCCGCTCGAGCCCGAGGCGCTCGAGCTCGACCGCGAACTGCTCGCCAAGGCGCGCAGCCGCCATCGCGCCCGCCCCCGCGCGCGCCAGTCGATCGTCGAGGGTCGGAGCGCGTAGCGGATCCTTGCGGTCCGGCACGGGCAGCACCGGGACCTCGAGCTTCAGCCGTTCGGCGGCGAGATCCTCGAGCGCGTGGTAGCGACGGCTCGCGTTGACGAGGTAGCTCGCGATCATCGTGTCCATCGCGAGTCCGGCTAGATCCGCGCCGGCGCGCCGCAGGGCGCGGCGCGCGGTCTTGGCGTCGTGCGCGGTCTTGACGATGGCGTCGTCGAGGAGCACGGCGGCAATCGGCGCGGGAACGCCGTCGAGCGTGGGCAGGTACCAGGCGCGGTCTCCAGCGACCAGGCCGATCCCGACGAGCGCCGGATGACGCCCGGAGCTGTCGACGTCGGCGTGGACCGCGAGAGCGCCGGCCGCCCGCACCGCGCCCGCGACCTCGTCGGCGTCGGCCACGAGGGCGGTCTCCACCGGCGGGGCGACCGACGGCGCCGGTTCGAGGCCCAGCTGCAGCTGCCCACCGCGCGCCACCGTGTGCTGAGGCTGGCTCGGCGCCGGCGCGGCAAGGTTCTGGTCGGCGGGCGGCAGCCGAGGCACAAGACTACGGAACTCGAGATCGCGGAAGAGCTCAAGGACGGCGGCGCGGTCATAGGTGGTGCGTCGCGTGCGCTCGAGCTCGAGCGTCACAGGTAGCTCGGTCACGATCGTCGCAAGCTCGCGACTCTTGAAGACCTGCTCCTTGTTCGCCGCGAGCGCTTCGCGCAGGCGCGGGGTGTACCCACTGAGGTCGGCGTAGACGCCTTCGAGGGTTGCGTGCTCCGCGATCAGCTTCGCGGCAGTCTTATCGCCTACGCCCGGGACGCCAGGGATGTTGTCGGTCGTGTCGCCCTTGAGCGCTTTGAAGTCGACCATCTGGTCGGGCCGCAGGCCATAGCGCTGACGGATCATCTCCTCGTCGTAGATCACGGTGTTCTGGAAGCCCTGCCGTGTGGTCATCAGCTTCACGAGCGGCGAGACCAGCTGGAGGGGATCGAGGTCGCCGGACACGATGATGGTCTCAAGTCCCTTAGCCTCGGCCTGTCGCGCGAGCGCTCCGATGACGTCGTCCGCCTCATACCCCGGCAGCGAGTACATCGGCACGCCGAATTTCTCGAGCAGCTGCTTTACGCGCTCGAACTGCGGTCGTAGCTCGTCAGGCATCGGGCGGCGAGTCGCCTTATAGGTCGCCTCGCGCTCGTGCCGGAAGGTCGGGATTGGCAGATCGAACGCCGCCGCGATGTGCTGCGGTGTCGTCTGCTCGAGCGACTTCAGGAGGATCGAAGCGAAGCCGAACGTCGCGTTCGCGAGCTCGCCCTTGGTCGTCGTGAGCGGCGGCACGGCGAAAAACGCCCGATAGATCAGGCTGTTGGAATCGAGAAGGACGAGACGCTCGGTCACCTAACGAGTATCGCCGTTAGCGCGTGCGGAGCCTCCGTTGGAGGACGAACGCGAGCGCACCGAAGCCGACCGCGAGCACGAGCCAGAACCAAGGTGACGGACCGAATTGCGAACGCTCCGGAACGCTGTACACAACGGCCACGGGCGTGGCCGTGACGTTGTCTCCACGCGGCGCGGCCGGGGCAGCGCTGCCTGTGACCGCCTTTGTCGCGTCGGTCTGCGTCGACCGCTGCGCCTCGGGAACCGGGCTCGCGGTCGCATAGCCTGAGAAACCGCCGACGGGGGAGGCTGATGCGGGGAGCCCTACCCCGCGGTCGGCCACGCCGACGGAAGCCGCTGGGCCCACCGGACCGCCCACAGCAGGCGCATTGGGTGCCGGCGCAGCGGCGGGCGCCGCTGCCCCGGCGCCGGTTCCGAAGGGCATGGCGCTCATCACGGCCGACGCGACGAAGAGGAAAAGCGCGGCCCCGCTCGCCAGTGTCGCGAGCGTCCGGATCGGCGCAACCCAGAACGGTATCGACACACGGGGCACGAGCGAGCGCGAGGGCACCGGCATGGGGAGCGCCGCTATGAGGCGGGCCGTGCCCCGAAGCTCGCCGAGACGCGTTCGGCACACCGCGCAGCCGCCCAGGTGCGCCTCGACCGCCGCTTTCGCGGAGGGATCGAGCGCATCGTCGATGTACGCGGATAGCTCGGCGAACGGATGCACGGCGGTCTAGCCTCCTTCCCTTACAACGTCCGCCGTGCCTCGCGGTTCCCTCATCCGGCAGGTCCCTTCCAGCCCCGGGCCACGAGCGCGTTCCTGACCGCGAGACGCCCGCGGTGGATCCGCGATTTGACGGTCCCGATCTCGACCGTGGTGATCGTCGCGATCTCCTCGTAGGCGAAGCCCTCGACATCACGAAGGAGAAGGGCCGCACGCTGCTCGGCGGGGAGAGTAGAGAGGGCCTGCTCGACGATCAGGAGGGCCTCCCGATCGCCCGCGATCTCCACGAGGTCCGGGCCGGGAGCCGCTGGTTCCGCCCATGATCGATCGTCATCGCCCTCGTTCGGAGGATCGAGTGGGAGCTCGGGGTGCCTGCGCCGCGATCGGAGACGGTCGAGCGCGCGATTCGTGGCGATGCGAAAGATCCACGCGCGAAACGAGCTGCCCTCGAACGAGGAGAGCGATCGCCATGCTGACAGGAGCGCGTCTTGCACCACATCTTCCGCGTCGACCTGTCCGACCATCCGCACCGCATGCCGATAGAGCGGCCGTTCGACGTCTCGAGCGAGCTGCTCGAAGGCGCGCGCGTCCCCCTGACGGGCCCGCTCCACAAGCAGAGCGCTCGCTTCGCCGGAGGCACTCTTCATGACCGGGCGCTCGCCGCCTCAACACCGGTTCGGTAGATTCGCCCGTGCCCATGCCAGACGACCTCAAAAAGAAGGTCGTCGTGATCGGTGAGGACGACGAGCCGATCGCGACGCTGCTTCGTGATTCGATCAACGACGAAGACGGATACCAGGCGGTGGTGGTGTCGGACGGCGCTCTTGTGCTCGAAACCGTCCGTCAGGTGCACGCGGACCTCCTCATCCTCGACATCATGATGCCGGGGCTGAGCGGCTTCGAGGTATTCGATCGGGTCCGGGCCGACCCCGAGATCCGGGAGATGCCCGTACTCTTCGTGAGCGCCGCCACCCCGCAGTTCGAGGCGGAGTTCAAGGAGCGCGGCATCACGGACATCATCTCGAAGCCGTTCGACCTCAACGATCTGCTGGCCAAGGTCCGCGTACTCTGCCCAAGCGATGCCGGAGGCAAGTCCTAGCCCGCGGGACCGCGCGCGTTACGCACGCCTCGCGCGGGTCGCTGCGCAGATCGTGGTCGCGGTCGGAGAAGCGATCGCGGTGGAAGACACCGCGATCATCACTCGCAAGCGAGGCCGCTCGAATTTCGCCACCGCGGCTGATCACGCCGCGGAAAAGGCTATCGTCGCGAAGCTCGGGGACTTTGACCGGAGCATTCCCGTGCTCGCTGAGGAGAGCGCGCGCAAGGAACTGGCGGGCGCCGAGTGCCTCTGGGTCGTTGATCCGATCGATGGAACGCTGAACTACTCGCGGGGGATTCCGTTCTATGCCGTCGTGATCGGGTATGTCGAGGATGGCAGGACTCGCGCGTCGGCGATCTGCGCTCCTCGCACGCGCGAGACGTTCGTCGCTTCGGAAGGAGCGGGTGCGACGTTGAATCGAGTCCCGATACATGTATCGGACATCAAGCGCCTCTCGAGCGCCCTGGCTGTCGCAGCGCTCTCGTACCGAGTCATGAAAGACCGGCGGCCCAGAACCGTGGCGCTCGCGGCCGCCTGCGCTGGAATGCGTGACGTCGGCTCAGCGGCACTGGGCATCGCGTACGTCGCCATGGGTCGCTTCGATATCTTCGCCCACGAGTACCTCTCACCCTGGGACGTGGCTGGCCCCGCGCTCATCGCGCGCGAGGCCGGCGCGGCGGTCCTATCCCTCAAGACCGGCCGCGACGCCGCGTGGAACGAGCGCCAGGTCATCATCGCGAATCCAACCCTCGCGCGCGCGGGAATCGCTCTGCTTACGAAACCTAGAATGTGAGGTGAGCCGGAGTGATGAAATGGCAGACATGAGAGACTCAAAATCTCTTGGGCCGAAAGGTCCGTGAGGGTTCAAATCCCTCCTCCGGCACCGATCTAAATCGGCAGCTTCACCCGTACGGTCGTCCCTTTGCCGTCGCCGTCGCTCGCGAGCTGCAGCGAGCCACCGTGTCCTTCGGCGACGAGACGCGCGACGTAGAGACCGACCCCCATCCCCGCGAACGTCGACGCGCGCCCCGACCCACGGACGAACGGCTGCCCCAGATTGGGCAGATCCGCGGCGGGAATCCCGATCCCTTCGTCGGAGATGCTGATCTCCGCGGTACCGTCTCGCCCCTCGAGTGCGACACGGACCGCGCCCCCGGATGGTGAGTACTTCACCGCGTTGCCGACGAGGTTCATCAGCAGCTGCTCGAGCCGCGATTGATCGCCCCGCACCGGAAGGCTCTCCGGGGTCTCGATCGTGAAATGGTGCCGGCCTTCTTCCTCCGTCGCGTCCACATATCGCTGGACGACATCGCGCGTCGTCGCGGCCAGATCGAAATGTCCCGGTTCCATGCGAAGCGCGCCGCGCTCGGCGCGAGAGACGGAGAGCAGGTCGTTCACCAGTCCATTCATTCGGTCGACCTGACGCTCGATCGCGGCGAGGTTCCGATCCAACGAGTCGAGGTCGAGCTCCGAACCCTGCTCGCGCGCCCGCCGCATCCGCGAGCGCACCAGCTGCGCAAGAGCCTTCAGCGGCGTGAGCGGCGTGCGCAGCTCGTGGGAGACGATCGAAAGGAACTCCTCCCGCTCGCGCTCGGCTGCGTGGAGGTCAGTGACGTCGTGCAGCGTCATCACCGCTCCGATCACGCCTCCATCAGTGCCGTGGACCGGAGCCGCGTTGACGGCGATATCGCGTCGCTGCCCCGTGCTCTTTTGCGTCACGAAGAACTCGCCGGCGCTCGTCTCACCGCGGAGTGCGCGGTCGAGCGAATATCTGCCGGCAGGCACGCTTTCTCCGGTCCGAAGCTCGCGCACGTCGACTGCGTCGCGCAGCTCGGCCAACGACCGCATCGTTCCGATCCCAAGGATCGTCTTCGCGCCGGCGTTCGCCTCATACCGGCCGTCCGGCCAGGCGATGATCACGCCCTCGCCCAAGGAGTCGAGCAGATGGCGCTGCAGCTCTCGCTGCGCCAGGGCGTCCGCGAAGAGCCGCGCATTCGTGATCCCGATCGTCGCCTGCGCAGCGAGGATGTGAGCCACCTCGATGTCGTCCTCGTCGAACGAACGTTCGGCGTCCTTCGTGTAGATGGTGAGCGCGCCGATCAGGTCGCCTTCGTGGACGAGGGGGACGGCAAGCGCCTTGGCAAGGCCTTCCGCGCGGATGAGCGCCGCGTCGCCGAGGGGTCCTTTCCGCAGGTCGAGGACGACGTGCTCGTCTGGCCCGCGATAAGCCGCTCGAGCGCGATCCATCGGGATCCGCTGCCGAGCGGCGTAGGTTTCGGACAAACCTTCCTGAGCGCTTATGACGAGGGCGTCGCCCGCCTGGTCTCGCAACATCAATGAGGCCGCCTCGGCCGACTCCAGACTGCGCGCCGCGCGCACGGCGGTGCGGATGCGATCGCCAAGGTCGAGTGACCGCATCATCTCCGCAGTCGCGTCGTGCAGCCTCCGCAACCGGTCCCGACTTGCCATCTCGCTCGACGGCCAAGGCACGCCCTGTGCCACCTCTCGCTGAGCGACCCATCCGCCGAGCGACGTCAGCGCGGGAGGACGACCTCCACGACATCGCCACCGACCTCATGCGCGACCGCTTCGGCGAGCTCGCGCGACGGCTTCGCTCGGAAGGAAGTCTGCACCCGGCGCATCCCCCCACCACTCCGGGGTAGCTCGAGGATGACCTGCGACGTGCCCGCATACCCCGCGAGCACGACCTGGATCTTCTGAAAGAGTGCTATGGAACGGTCGTAGTCAAGGACCTCGCGGAAGCGGATGAGAAGGGGCGGGGGTTCTTCAGAGACGAAGGGAGGCGACGGGTCCGGCTCCTCGGAGGAGTGCTGGGCCGTCGGTAGGGGAGGACGCTCTTCGTGACTGCCTGGCCCATTACTCCGACGAGGAGACGGACCTGTCGCCGACACAGACGAGCCGTTACCGTTCCGTTGCCCAAACTTCGCCCTCTTCGCGAGGAACTGCCGCCGCTCCTCGGCCACGCGCTTGATCTCGGCGATCCCGGCGTCGTCGAACCTCACCGCATGCTCGCAGAGAAGCTTGGGGTCCTCATCGCGCTGTTCGACGCGCGCGAGCACGAGGAGGATCTCATCGGTGTTCCAAAGTCCCGCCGTCGTTTCATACGTCCGCGGGAACACGGTCACCTCGATGCTGCCGGTCAGGTCTTCGACCTGGGCGAACATCATGAGCTGCTTGTTCTTGGTGATGTGCTTTCGCGCGTTCGTCACGACGCACGCGATGGTCACCAGATCCTCGCCGGCGTCGCGGAGCTCCGCGAGATATGCGGTCACGACGTCGCCCATCCTCGGCGCGAGCGCCTGCAGCGGGTGCTCAGAGAGGTAGATCCCGAGGAGCTCCTTCTCCCAGCCAAGAAGCTCCCGGCGCGGCGCTTCGCCGCCGACGAGCGGGCCACTCAGAACTCCGACGCCGGCCAGGTCGAAGAGGCCGACCTGCCCGCTTGCACGGTCGCGCTGCTCACGCTGCGCCGTCCCGAGCGTCGCGTCCAGGTTGTTGAGCTGCGCCTGCCGCGGCCCGAAAGCGTCGCACGCACCGCACTTGATCAGGGACTCGAGGACACGCTTGTTCGCGCGCTGCAGATCGATGCGCGCGCAGAGGTCATCAAGCGAGTGGAAGGGGGCACCGGCCCGACGCGCATCGATCAGCCCTTCGACCGCGCCCTCGCCGACGTTCTTCACGGCGCCGAGGCCGAAGCGGATGCCCTTCGGCGTGATCGCGAAGTCGAGCTCCGACTCGTTGACATCCGGCGGGAGCACCGCGAGCCCCATGCGCCGGCATTCCGCGACAGCGATCGCGATCCGTTCCGGCGTCCCCATCTCAGCAGACAGCACTGCGGTCATGTACTCGTTGGTGTAGTTCGCCTTCAAGTACGCGGTGTGGTACGCGATGATCCCGTAGATCGCGGCGTGGGCGCGATTGAATCCGTAACGGGCGAACGGCTCGAAGTCCTTCCAGACCGCCTCGATCACATCGGCGTGCACGCCGTTGCGGATCGCGCCGGAGACGAACTTCACCTTCTGCGCGTCGAGCTTCTCGCGGATCTTCTTTCGGACGGCGTAGCAGAGGACGTCGGCCTCGGCGAGCGTGAACCCGGCGAGCGCCTGGGTCACGGCCATCACGTCTTCCTGGTAGACCATGACGCCGTACGTCGACTTGAGGACCGGCTCCAGCGTGGGATGCGCGTAGGTGACCGGCTCCTCGCCGTGCTTGCGGCGGATGTACGTGGGGATGTAATCCATCGGACCGGGCCGGAAAAGCGCGACCATCGCCATGACGTCCTCGACACGGTCCGGTTTCAGCTCGCGCACGTACCGGCGCATGCCGGCCGACTCGAGCTGGAACATCCCAGTCGTTTCACCGGATCCGAGGAGGTCGAACGTCTTCTTGTCGTCGAGCGGGATGTCCTCGCGTTTGATCGATATCCCGCGCGTCTCCTTGATGAGTCGGAGCGCGTGCTCGAGGATCGTGAGGTTCCCGAGCCCCAGGAAGTCGAACTTCAGGACGCCGAGCTTCTCGAGCTGCTTGTCCTCGTACTGCGTCTGGAGCGCGTTCGCGTTGCCCTTCGAGCGCTCGAGCGGCACGAGCTGGGTGATCGGCTCCCGTGAGATCACGACTCCCGCCGCGTGCGTCCCCGTCGAGCGCACCAGTCCTTCGACCTTCTCCGCCAGATCTAGCAGCCGTTGGATGTGGGCTTCCTGCTCGAGATCGCGGAGCTCTCCGGACATACGCCGGGAATCGGTCAGCGTCGTCCCGAACGGGATCGTCTTCGCCACCCGGTCCGCCTCACCGTACGGCATTCCGAGCACGCGGGCGACGTCACGGACCGCCGCGCGGGCGAGCATCGTGTTGAACGTGCCGATCTGCGCGACCCGGTCGGCGCCGTACTTCTGGGTCACGTACTGGATCACCTCGTCGCGGCGGTCACCCATAAAGTCGACGTCGATGTCCGGCGGCGTGAAGCGCTCGAGGTTGAGGAACCGCTCGAAGATGAGGCCGTACTTGAGCGGATCGATGTCGGTGAGATCGATCGCGTAGTTCACCAGCGAGCCACCCGCGGACCCGCGGACGGCGGTGAGGATCCCCCGCTCCTTCGCGAAGCGGATGAAGTCTTGGACGATAAGGATGTACCCCGTGTAGCCGGTCTTCGCGATGACACCGAGCTCCTTGTCGATCCGCTCACGCAGCTCCGGCGTGAGGGCGCCGTACTTCGCGACCGCGCCGGTCTCCGCGAGCGCGCGCAGCTGCTCTTCGGGAGTCTTGCCGGCCGGGACCTCGAAGTGCGGCAGCCGGAGCTCGCCGAGCGGCAGCCGCAGATCGATCTTCTCTGCGATGCGGACCGTGTTCTCGAGGGCCTCCAGATCGTTCGGGAAGAGCTCCGCCATCTGCGCGGCGCTGCGCATGTAGAGCTCCGGGTGGTCGATCATTTTGAGGCGGTCGGGAGTGTCGATGGTCTTCCCGCTCTGGATGCAGACCATGACGTCCTGAGCCTCCGCGTCCTCGGCGTGGACGTAGTGGATGTCGTTCGTCACGACGAGGGGAATTCCGGTCCTGCGCGAGACCTCCCGGACGCCATCGTTCACCCGCTCCTGTTCGGCGATGCCGTGTGACATGAGCTCGAGGTAGTAGTTGCCGTCGCCGAAGATCTCCCGATGCTCCTCGGCGACGGCGCAGGCCGCGTCGAGGCTTTCGTCCATCAGCGCGCGGGCGAGCTCGCCCTGGAGGCACGCGGACAGCGCTATCAGCCCGTGGCTCCGCTCGCGCAACAGCTCCTTGTCCATGCGCGGCCGGTAGTAGTAGCCCTCGAGGTGCGCCGCGGTCACGAGCGCCACAAGGTTCTGGTAGCCAGTGAAATCCTTGGCGAGGAGGACGAGGTGGAAGGGCTTGCCGTGGCCCTCGGATCGGGCGTCCCGGTCGAGACGGCTCTTCCGCGCGACGTACGTCTCGATGCCCACGATCGGCTTGATGCCGGCGTCCCGGCAAAGTGTGTAGAAATCGATCGCCCCGTACAGCGCGCCGTGGTCGGTGAGTGCGAGCGCGGGCATCTCCAGCGCCTTCGCACGCGCGACCAGATCGGAGAGCCGCGACAACCCGTCAAGCAGGCTGTACTCGCTATGCGTGTGCAGATGGACGAACTGCTTGGCTATGACCTGCCCCACGTGTGTACCGCTCGAAGAAGCGCGGCGGTTAGAGCGAGTCTAGGGGTTCCGCGTCGTCTTGCCTCTTAGTTCTTCTTGGAGCAAACGCATCGCGGTGGTCAACTCGTGACCCGCCACGAACGCCGCGAAGAGAGGATGAGTCGGCTGGGATAGCTTTCCCTCGGCGTCGGCAGTCGGACGCATCGCATCCAGCACGCGCTCGACGACGCGCAGGAAGTGGAGTCCTGCAGCGCGGCCACCTGGGTGCTCGCCCGCTCCGATCATGCGGCCCCAGTAGTCGTGTACATGCTCGCCGAACCATCGGCTACGGCTACGATCGATGCGGCGCCGTTAGGCATGCCGATGTCCATGATGGCGGCCCACACGCGCGGAAGTTCCGCTGTCGGCTTCAGACCGTAGTCGCTCGGTGAGCTGCCGAGAAGGTTCGCGCGGAGATCTAGTCCCGCGGCGTTGCGACGGCGTCTCACCTTGCGATCCGATTCCGAAGACGCGCGAGGGTCATGGCCTCGCCTGCCGCGTGACGTTCACCACTACCGCGCGGTGATCTGACGCGGCCAGGGACCACGCCGTGTTCGGAGGCCCTTGTGCATTGACGCCGATGCCCCAGATGTAGTCGATTCGCTTTGGTGGATCGTCCATCGTCGTCCCGCGGGCGGGCTCACCTAGATCTCCGTACCCCGCCTCTGAGAGGAGGGCCATCTCGAGCGAGCCCGGCTCGGCGTTCATGTCTCCGGCGATGATCGCGACCTTCTCGCCGTCCCACTCGCGCAGGATCGTGCGCACCTGCTCCTGGCGGATCGCGCTCGAGTCGGCGATATCGTCGAGGTGGGTGTTGATGATGAGCACATCGCCGATGCGCACACCGACGGCGCCCCGAGGCTGATGACGGAGCGAGGGTTGAAGCGCGAAATGCACGCGCTTCACATCGGTCATGGGAAAGCGCGAGAGGATCGCGTTGCCGTAGAGGTCGCCGATGTTGGGGGCGAAGACATACGGCATTCCGAGCCGTTCGGCGAGCACGCCCAGCGCGTCGTGCTGCTCGTCGATCATCCAGCCCCGAACCACCTCCTGGAGCAGGAGGACGTCGGGCGATTCGTGCGCGATCACCTCGACGATCTGATCGAGCGACGGTGACTGCACGGTGTTGAAGCCCTGATGGATGTTGAAGGTCATGAGCCGGAACGTGTTGCGCGGCTCCTCGGAGGCGCCGGGGGCGGGCGTGAGCAGGAGCGCCGCGAGCGGCACGCCGACCACGAGCGGTACGAGCGCGATGGCAAGCATCCGCCATGGCGGCAGGCTCGCCGCCGGCACGATCAGACCCGCGACGACCACGAGCGCCACCGCCGCGTATACCGCAGGAACGTACGCCCAGAAAGCGTAGAAGCCGAAGGTGGTCCCCACGAAAACGAGCCACCCGAGGGCGAAGGCGAGCGTTACCGCGAGCGGCGAGCGCGCCGGGACTGTGGGCGCCGCGGGAAGAGCGGCGGACGCCAGCAGGACACCCGCAGCGAGGACGAGGCCGCCCACAAGAGACACGACCGGCGCGTGGAGATACCACACGAGCGCGGTACCCACCACGCAGAGGACCGCGGCCACCAATCCGCGAGGCGCAGGTCGCGTGAGGATCAGCGCGCCCGACGCGAGGCCGAGCGCCACGAGGACCATCCCGAGCTCCGTGCTGCGGGCGGGCTCGGGGCCGAGACCAAGCTTGCTCGCAAGGGCGACCTGGGCTCCGTTCGTGCCTCCGGTCTCCGCCACCAGGAAGACCGCGGGCAAGGCGAGGAGCGCGATAGACCCCCGAAGACCCGGCCGGGTCCATGAGCGCTCGCCGCCGAGAGCCGCGACGCCCGACGCGAAGAAGACCAGCGCGGCGACGAGCGCGAGCGGTGCCGCGACGGTGGGCGTGACGTCGACGACAGGAACCGAGTGGAACGCGGCACGGAGCGCGACGTCGACGGCGAACGCGATGGGAATCCCGATCGGTAGCGGCGAGGGACGCTCCGGCGGCCGCGAGGAGTGAAGGAGGCCGAGCCACCACATACCGGCGGCGAGGCCCACGACCGAGAGCGCAAGATCGGGCAGATTACTCGGCGAGAGGGTCGCGAGGAGCGTCGCGAGGCCGAGGATCGCGCCGCTGACCGCGACCGATCGTCGCGGGCCAAGCCGCCAGCCGAGCAGTGGCGCGAGGAACGCCGTGCCGAATGCCGCTATCGCCATGATCCCGAGCGTGCTGTTCGGCTGCCCGTAGAAGGTGAGCTGGAACGTGGACGCGAAGGTTCGGATGTCGGCAATGAGGAAGAGGACGCCGAGGACCGCGAAGGTCACCTCGCCGACCATCGGCGAGGGAGTATGGGGCTAGCGGTTAGTGCGCCACGCCTCCGTGAGTCGCGAAGCGGTTTCGTTCACCATGTCGCGCACCTTCACGATGGTGCTGAAACCGGGCTCGTCGGCCATCGGCCCCACCACCAGCGCGCCGACTACGTCCCCGGACACCGAGACGGGGATGATCGTTGACCGCCCGCCCTGCACGAGGCGCTCGAGCGTCGCCGCGCCGTCCGCATCGCGCAGCGGGTGGACGAGCTCGTCGAGCGTCGGCGATGTCACGATGCGCCCCTCGCGGCACGCGCGCGCGATCGCGTTGTACCGGTCGGCGAGCTCGATCGTGAACCTCCCCACCGAAATGCCGAGCGCGTAGTCGAATTCGCGTGCAGCGGCCGACGTGCTGATGAGCTCGCCACGAAGGACACCGGCGGCCGGGTCGACGCCCACCATGAAGGTCGTCGGAAGGCCGATCTCGGCGCACTTGGCGAGGAGGTCGTTGAGGATCTCGTCGGTCGTCGGGGCCTCCGGCTCTGCGGAAGTGGAGGAGGGAGCCGCGGCGGCCGGCGGGAGGACGACGGCCGCCGCGGACTCCAGAGGGGAGAGACTTGGTTGGAAGCGGGTGGCCCGCCGAACAGCGGCGAGCCGGTCGCTCGATGCGTCGATGACGCGGAGGACGAGTCGGGTGGCGTGGTCGGAGAACCCGCTCTCACCGAACACCTGCAGCGTCGTGACGCCGAAGACCTCGTCGGCGGCGACGAGCGGGTACTGAAGGACTGAGATCTTGCGCGCCTCGACACCTTCCGGCCCGCGCACGCCGATCTCCCGAACGTACGAGTGCCAGCGTCGATCGTGCCGTGCGGCGTAGCAGTCCGGACCATCATCGACTGCCTGCCGGCCCATTTCGGCGGAATCCGGATCGGCCCCGACCACCTTGTACCGATACGCGACTTCGCGTCGCACGCTGTTGAAGAGCGACACGGAGAAGCCGTCGACCCCCGCGATCGCGGTGACCGCGTCGCGCAGGACCCGGCCGATCGATCGTGCGTCGGTGAGCTCGTCGAGAGCCCGCGCGACCTCTTCGACAACCTGCCGGTCGCGCTCTTCCTGCTCATCCTTCGGATCGAGGATCGGCTCCGCCTCGGCCAGTACCGGCATCGGCTGCGGCTCCGGCTCGGGTTCGGGCTCGTTTGGCACGATCACGAGGCGCCGCGGCTGGTCCGGTTGGGCGGTCGCTGCGAAGGTCGCGAGCGAATCGCTACCGACGGCCGCGGCGATGAGCTCGCAGGAGAGATCGAGCGCCTCGCGGGCCTGCGCCGTGACCACTTCGCGCGTGATGAGCGTTCCGAGGAGCACGCCGACCGTGCGCTCACGAGCAACAAGACGTGAGATCAGGAGTCGTGGCGGGATCCCCACCCACTCGGCCTGGTAGGGCACCGGCCAGTCGAGGAGGATGGCGCGGTTCGCCGGGAGCGTGTCGTCCGGAAGCTGCAGATTCAGCAGCCGGCGGTCGTGCAGCCAGGGCATACGGCCCACCTGCGCTTCGACCGAATCACCGACCGCGGGCTGTCTGACCACCGCCGCGCCGATGAGATAGGGGACGCTGTTCAAGAGGATGCGAAGCGTCGCCTCAATGGGCGGCGTCATCGGGACGATGGTCAAAGGAGGGAGGTCGAGCCGAGGCGATTCGATCGCAGGCCCCTCAGTCGGAGCCGCGTTCGGGGTCGGTTGGATCGACACTCGCCGGACGCCTCCCATGTCTCCTCCCGTTGTTCGTGATCGTTTTGTAGGGCCGGAGCACGCTTGGCCCATCACCCGACGGGACTATCTCGACCGCGGGGGAGTACCGAGGTACGGGCGGGGGAGGCCGAAGTCGACGAGGCTTTGGCGCCCTCGAACGCTGGTTACTGAGCCCCGGTCCCTCCGTCAACGAGCAGGAGTTGGCCGGTCACGAACCCGGCCTCCGTAGAGGCGAAGTACACGACCGCCGCAGCGACGTCCGCGGGCGTCGCGAGCCTGCCGAGAGGCGTCCTGGCGACTTCGTGCTCGCGGAAAGTCGGGTCGCGCCGCATGCGCTCCCGGGTCAGGTCTGTTTCGATGAGGCTTGGCCCGACCGCGTTCACGGTGATGCCCCGCGGCGCCAACTCGAGCGCGAGCGACTTCGTGAGGACAACCACCCCGCCCTTCGCGGCGCTGTACGCCACGCGCTCGACGCGGCCCAGGACCCCGTAGATCGACGCAACGTTGACTATGCGGCCGCCATCCGAGAGGAGCGGGAGCGCCGCTTGGGTCACGAAGGCCACCCCCTTGAGATCGGTGTCGACGACCGTGTCCCAGCTCGATTCGTCGAGGGACTCGAGGTCTGTCGGGATGTTCGTTCCGGCGTTGTTGATCAGGATGTCGAGGCTTCCCCACTCGCGTCCCAGACGGTCGAAGCAGACGCGGATCGAAGGACCGTTGCGGACCTCCAATAAGAGGGCGAGCGAACGGCGCCCCTTCGCGCGGATCTCCCGCGCGACCGGCTCGGCATCGTCGCCCTTCCGCGATGTGATAGCGACGTCAGCGCCGGCATCGGCGAGCGCGAATGCGATCGCGCGCCCGATGCCGCGCGATCCGCCCGTAACCAGCGCGCGCTTGCCCGCGAGGTCGAATGGTCCGGCCACTCCCGCGTGGCAGGATACGGGGCGATGCGGACGGCCTCCGTGCAGATCAATGCGCCGTCGGGGCAATCCTTCCCGGAGATCCTCACGCCCGAGGCGCTCGAATTCCTCGCGCGGCTTCACCACGAGGTCGAGCCCGTCCGCGTGGGGCTCCTCCAAAAGCGCGCTGAGGTCGCGGAGCACCTGCGGTCCGGCGGGACGTTCGAATTCCGCCCGGACACGCGTCAGGTCCGCGAAAGCGAGTGGAAGGTCGCGGACGTCCCGACAGATCTTCGCGCCCGCAAGGTCGAGATCACCGGGCCGACAGATCGGAAGATGGTCATCAACGCCCTCAACTCCGGTGCCTCCGTGTACATGGCGGACTTCGAGGACGCGAACACGCCGACATGGTCGAACCTCATGGAGGGACAGCAAAACCTCATCGATGCGATCGAACGGACCATCTCATTCCAGAACCCCGACGGAAAGAGGTATTCGCTGAGCGAGAAGACCGCGACCCTCGTCGTCCGGCCTCGGGGATGGCATCTCGTCGAAAAGCACCTCCACGCCGACGGCGTGTCGATCCCGGGCGCCGTCGTCGACTTCGGCTTGTACGCGTTCCACAACGCACGCCGCCTGCTCGAGCGCGGCACTGGGCCGTACTTCTATCTCCCGAAGCTTGAGAGTCATCGCGAGGCGCGTCTCTGGGATCAGATCTTCAGCTGGACCGAGGACCAACTTGGGCTCGACCGCGGAACGATAAAGGCGACCGTACTGGTCGAGGTGCTGCCTTTGGCGTTCGAGATGGATGAGGTCCTATATGAGCTCCGCGATCACAGCGCGGGTCTTAACGCCGGTCGCTGGGACTACATGTTCAGCATCATCAAGAAGCTGGGCGACCGGAAGGAATTCATCCTGCCCGATCGCGCCCAGGTCACGATGACCGTCCCGTTCATGCGCGCGTACACCGAGCTGCTCGTCAAGACCTGCCACAGGCGCGGTGCGTTCGCGCTCGGCGGGATGGCGGCGTTCATCCCCAACCGGAGGGACCCAGCTGTCACCGAGACCGCGCTCGCAAAGGTACGCGACGACAAGACGCGGGAGGCGAACGACGGTTTCGATGGGACGTGGGTCGCGCATCCCGATCTCGTCGAGACGGCGATGACCGAATTCGACCGCGTCCTGGGCACGAAGGAAAACCAGCTCGGGCGCCAGCGCCCGGAGGTCAAGACGACCGCTCAGCAGCTCCTCGACGTGCGGATCCCAGGCGGGACGATCACCGAGGCGGGCCTGCGCACGAACGTGAGCGTCGGCATTCAGTACATCGCGTCGTGGCTGCGAGGGACAGGCGCCGCGGCGATCAACAACCTCATGGAGGACGCCGCGACGGCCGAGATCTCACGTTCTCAGATCTGGCAGTGGATCCACCACGACGTCTCCCTCGCGGAGGGGCCACGGGTGACGCCGAAGCTCGTTCGCGATGTCGAGCGCGAGGAGCTCGAGAAAATCAAGACCGCCGTCGGCGCGGATCTCTTCGCGAAGGGCCGTTACGAGGACGCGCGGAAGATCTTCGAAGAGGTTGCGCTGTCAGATGAGTTCCACGACTTCCTCACGATTCCCGCGTATGAGTTCCTCCCCTAGCTCGCCTCGAGGAACACCCTCTCAGCCCAGGGGATATCCAGAACGAGCGCCTGTTCGCGCGACACGAACCTGCCGTCGTGAACGTTCGGATCCACCGGCGCACGTATCACCGGCCCTGCCGAGGCGCTGAAAACGAGATGGAAGTTTCGCGGATATGGATACATGTAACCCTCGGGCTTAGACCCTTCGACGCGAAACTCGATGAACCCGAGCGGTCGCGGGTCACCTAGGATCGAGCAACCCGTCTCCTCCACAATCTCGCGTACCAAGGCATCGTGAACGGGTTCGGCATATTCTCGACGCCCTCCAGGCAGCACGTGCGGGCCATCGTCGTCGAACACGAATACTCCGCCTCGTTGGTCGGCGAGGACGGCGCGGGCTGACACGACCAGCTCGAGTGGCGGCTGCTTCTCGGTGAGGTAGCACGAGAGCAGGAGGACCGTCACCCCCCAGATGACGCGTCCGGTGGCGACCGGGGTCAGATCGTGCAGAACGCCGTGGTCTTTCAGCCGACCCGTTCCAGGATGATGCGCCGGATCACCGCGCCGTCCGCCCTTCCCTTCATGCGGCTCATGACCGGCCCGATAAGGCCGTCCAGCGCGCGTTCCTTCCCCTTGCGGTAGTCAGCGAGCGCGCTCGGATTCGCCTTGAGGACCTCGTCGACAGCCGCCGCTATCGCGTCCTCGTCGCTCGTCTGCGCGAGGCCCAGCGTGTTCACGATCGCCTCGGGATCGCCGCCCCTCTTCCACATCTCGCCGAAGACCTGCTTCGCGGCGGTCGGGCTGACTCTCCCGGCAGCGATGAGCCGCACGAGCACGCCAAGCTGCTCCGGCGCGACACGCGCACCCTTCGCGTCACCACCGTCCCGCTTTAACGCGGCGGTGAGCTCGCCGATGACCCAGTTCGCGACAGCCTTTGCGCTTGTGGGTTCGACGCCGACCGCGGCTTCGAAATAGTCGGCGAGCTGGCGATCGGCGACGAGATTGCGCGCATCCTTTTCAGAAAGCCCGAGCTTCTCGACGAACCGCGCACGGCGCTCGGTCGGCATCTCGGGGAGCGCGGCGCGGAGCTCGGCGACCCGCGTCGCCTTCGGCCGAAGCGCGACCAGATCCGGCTCAGGAAAGTAGCGGTAGTCCTCGACCTCTTCCTTGCTTCGCTGCATGTAGGTGCGGCCGCGCTCGGGACTCCAGCCCACCGTGACCTTGCCCGTCCGCGTCCGGATCTCGCCGCCGCTCTGCCACTCGCGCCAGAGGCGATCCGATTCGTACGCGACCGCGCTGCGCAGCGCCTCGTAGCTGTTCAGATTCTTGATCTCGCTTTGCGGCGGCCAGATCGCCTTGCCGCCTTCCTCGAAGCGGATCGAAACGTTGACGTCGAAGCGGCCCGCGCCCTGCTCGAGGCGCATCTCGGACACGCCGGAGTACACGAGGATGTCGCGCAGGGTACGCACGTATCTCTCGGCTTCGCCGGCGGAGCTCATGTCCGGATCGCTGACGATCTCGAGAAGCGGAACGCCGGAGCGGTTGAAGTCCACAAGCGTGTAGCGCTGTCCGGCACCCTCCCCGTGCTTCAGCGTTCCGGTGTCTTCTTCAAGATGCGCACGCCGGATGCCAACACGCTTTCCGCCCTCCAGCTTCAGCCAGCCGTTCACCGTCAGGGGCAGGTCGTACTGCGAGATCTGATAACCCTTCGGCAGATCGGGATACATGTAGTTCTTCCGGTCGAACTTCGTGTGGTCCGGTGTCTGGCAGTGCAGCGCGAGACCGGCCGTGATCGCGAGCTCGATCGCGCGGCGGTTCGGCACCGGCAGCGCGCCGGGAAGTCCGAGGCAGACCGGACAGACGAGCGTGTTCGGCGGCGCACCGAACCAGCGTGCCCTGCAGCCGCAGAACATCTTCGATTCGGTGTTCAGCTCGACGTGGGTCTCGATCCCGATGACGAGCTCGTACGGCGGAGCGCTCACGGTCATGGTCCCGGCGGGACGACCGCCGGCGTTGGCGGCGCGGAGCTGCGCTCCAGCGGAACGATCAAGCGATCGAGATTGACAATGACGCGATCCGTGGTCACCGAGACAAGATATCGGTCGAGGCCGCGCAGTGCCCCTTCGCTCGGGTTGCCTCGCGCGTCGAACGTGAAGCGTTGCCCGTCGGCCCGCTCGCACGACGCGATGTAGCCGACCTTTCCGTCGACGATGCTGGCACTGACCGGACACTCGGGCTGTCCCTCGCTCGGCGACCACCGAGCGCGGAAAGCCATCGCTTCGGTACGGTCGACGCGCCCGAGAAGGAAGCCGCGCGCCTCATCGATCAAGGGAGGACCGATGCGGTTCGGCAGAGCTCCCGCCCCGCCAACGTAGGGTGGCAACGCGCTGAGCGGCAACACCAGGCGATCGCCGGCGACAAGCGCCGGAGGCGTCACGAGCTGCGGCGCTACCGCGAATGCCGCGATGCCGACGACGAGGACGAGGCCGATGACGAGGAAGAGCCCGATGAGCAGGAACTGCTTCCACACCGGCGTCGGGTCGAGCGATTCGGGCCCGGCCCAGAGCTCGGGTGGCTGGTCCTCGTAGCGCGTGCCCATCAGCCGACCAGGGTGCGGACGCGTCGCTGGGCCGCGCGGACCGCGCCGCGCACGAACGGTCGCTCGTCCGCGGCAAGGAACTCGAGGATGTCAGGGGCGCGTAGCGCGAGGCGCGCACCGCTCGCGGCCGAGAAAGTCATCGCGACGTTCCAGCGCACGTTTTCGTCTTCGTCCTTCATCCACATCCGCAATCGCGCGAGCGTCGCCTCGGGATACGAACGGACGAACTGATCGCCGAGCGCAAACGGCCCTAGGTTCTTGCGGACGTACTCCTCATGGTCACGCAGGGCGGGCTCGATCAGGCCGAGCAGCGGTTCGGCCCACTCCTGCCGGCGCGTCCGTGCCGCGTACTTTGCGGCAACCACGACCGCGCGTCTGAGACGGCTGTCCGGCCCGCTCACCCACTCGCGGGCCAGCGGAATCGTGTCCGCCCACGACTCGATCAGCAGGCGGCCTAGCAGCGACGCGGCCGTCTCGCGCACCCCCCAGTCGTCGTCACGCGCCAGGCGGTAGGCCATCCGGACGAGGTCGCGCGAGTGACCCTGTGCGAGCGGTAGCGCGATCAGCGCGGCGAGCTCCTTGTCGACGCGCCGGGGATGCGCGATGAGGCGCTCGGCCCAGTTCAGCCGGACGATCGGCGCCGGTCCGATCCGGTCGATGATCTCGACCGCGCGGTCGTAGTTGTCCTTCCGGACCCAGCCGTTCACGCCGGACTTCCGGAGCGCATCGGACGCTCCGAGCGGATCGCCCGCCGCGAGCGCACGCTCGAACCGCTCCAGCCACACCTCATCCGGCGGACGGTTCTCGGGGGCACGGGAAGGGGCGCCTGGGCGCGAAGCGCTAGCCCCTCCGACTTGAGTCACACCCGTCGGACGAAGCGTGCGATCCGGTCGCACGCCTCTTCGATCTTCTCGAGGCTGGTGGCGTAGCACGCGCGCACGTGCCCTCGTCCACGCTCCCCGAACGCGTTCCCGGGAACGGTGACGACCTTCTCCTCGACGAGGAGGCGTTCGGCGAACTCATCGTCGGTCATGCCCGTCGAGGTGATGTTCGGGAAGCAGTAGAACGCGCCACGCGGCTCGAAGCATTGCAGGCCCATTTCGTTGAACCTGCGCCACATCACCTTTCGGCGGCGGTCGTACTCGCCGACCATTCGTCGGACCTCGTCCTCCCCCGTCCGCAGCGCCTCGAGCGCCGCGTACTGCGCGGCGGTGGGTACGCACATCACCGTGTATTGATGGATCTTCATCATCTGTTCGATGACCACAGCCGGCGCGCACGCGTAGCCGACGCGCCAGCCGGTCATCGCGTACGACTTCGAGAAGCCCGCGAGATAGACGGTGCGCTCGCGCATTCCCGGCAGCGTGATGATCGAGCGGTGCTCGCCGCCATATACCAGGCGGTCGTAGATCTCGTCCGCGTAGACGAGGAGGTCGTGCTCGTCGGCGAGCCGCGCCAGGCCACGCAGATCGTCGTCGGTCAACACGCCACCCGTGGGGTTGTTCGGGAACCCGAGGAGGATCGCGCGAGTGCGTGGCGTGATCGCGCGGGCCACGTCCTCAGGACGCAGCCGGAAGTCGTGCTCCTCCACCGTCGCGACCGGGACCGGGACGCCCCCCGCAAGCACGATCCCCGGCACGTAAGCAACATACGAGGGGTCGGCGATGATGACCTCGTCCCCGTCGTTCAGCGTCGCGCGGAGAGCCAGGTCCACCGCTTCCGACACGCCGACGGTCACGAGGATCTCGCCCTCGGGTTCGTAGGTGACTCCGCGAAGCCGGGCGGTGTGCTCGCTGATCGCCTGGCGCAGCGGCTGGATTCCGTAGTTCGACGTGTACTTGGTCCGGCCCTCTTTGATCGAGCGGATCGCGGCCTCACGGAAGCGCTCGGGCGTGACGAAGTCCGGCTCGCCGACCCCGAGCGAGATCACGCCCTCCACGCCGGACACGAGGTCGAAGAAGCGGCGGATACCGCTCGCCGGTATGCGCTCGACCTTCGCGTTGGTCAGCGGACGTCGGGTAGCCTTCATGCCGCCTTCACCTCCGGTCGCGCGAGATGGTGCGGGGTCGCGCGCTCGTACGCGGCGGCGACGCGGAACATCGTGCGTTCCTGGTACGAGTTCGCGATGATTTGGAGCCCGACCGGCAATCCGTCCGAGAACCCGCAGGGTACAGAGATGCCAGGGAGACCCGAGATGTTCACCGGAAGAGTGAACACGTCGTTCAGGTACATCGCGAGGGGGTCGTTCACCTTCGCGCCGATGGCGAACGCCACCGTCGGCGACGTTGGCGTGACGAGTGCGTCGACCTTCTCGAAGACGCGGTCGTACTCGGCCTTGATCAGCGTGCGCACCTTTTGCGCCTTCACGTAGTACGCGTCGTAGTACCCAGCCGACAGCGCGTACGTGCCGAGGATCATGCGTCGCTTCACCTCGGGGCCGAAGCCCTTGCCGCGCGTCCGCCGATAGGTCTCGAGCAGGTTCGGCCCTTCGACCCGCAGGCCATACCGGATCCCGTCGTACCGCGCGAGGTTCGACGATGCCTCGGCCGGCTGGATGATGTAGTAGACGGCGAGGCCGTGATCGGTGAGCGAGAGCGAGACCTCCTCGAGCTTGGCGCCCTCGCGCTCGAGCACCTTGAGCGCGGCGCGGACCGCGCGCTCGACGCCCGGCTCCATGCCCTTCAGGGAGAAGTACTCCTTCGGAACGCCGAGGCGCATTCCCTTGACGCCCTTCTCGAGGTCAGTCTGGAGATCGTCGTCCGGAAATTCGGTGACCATCGTCGTGTCGTTCGGGTCCTTCCCGAAGATCGCCTCGCATACGATGGCCGCGTCCTCGACCGTATTCGTGAAGGGGCCGACCTGGTCGAGCGACGAGGCGAAGGCCACCACACCCCAGCGCGGCACGCGCCCGTACGTCGGCTTCATGCCTACGACGCCGCAGAGCGCCGCCGGTTGGCGGATCGAGCCGCCTGTGTCGGTCCCGAGCGCGAAGAGCGCCTCACCCGCGGCGACCGCGACGGCCGACCCGCCGGAGGACCCGCCCGGAACGCGGTCGGTACGCCACGGGTTCTTCACCGGGCCGAACGCGGAGTTCTCGTTCGACGAGCCCATTGCGAATTCGTCGAGGTTGGTCTTCCCCAGCATGACGGCGCCCCGCTCGTCCAGCCGCTCGACGACCGTCGCCGAATACGGCGGCACGTACCCCTCGAGGATGCGCGACCCGGCGGTCGTCGGGATCGCCTTCGTGCCGATGATGTCCTTGCATGCCCACGGGATCCCGGTGAGGGCCGTGGCGTCACCCAGCTTGAGACGCGCATCGGCCGTGCGCGCCTGCGCGCGGGCGCGTTCGTCGCAGAGATGGAGCCAGGCATTGTGACGATCGGCGTGTGAACGCTCGAGCGCCGCCTCGGTTAGCTCGAGCGCGCTCGTCCGCCGGGAGCGCAAGAGGTCCGCCGCCCCACGGATCGAATGCGGCAGCTCCGTCAAGGACGGTCCTCCAACACCTGTTGCACGCGGAAGAACTCGCCGTCGCGCCCGCCTCGCGGCGCATTCGCGAACGCCTCGTCGACGCTGAGCCCCGGACGAACCTCGTCTTCGCGCATAACGTCCAAGATGGGCAGGACGGACGCCGTCGCTGACACCTTCTCGGTGTCGACCTCTTTGAGACGCTCGACCGCCTGCAGCACGACCGAGAGCTGCCCGGTGAAACGCTCGACCTCTTCGGGAGTCAGTGCGATGCGCGCGAGTCCGGCGGCCTTTTCGACGACGGAACGATCGATCGCCATGAGGGAAGTCTAGGGGCCGAAGAAGCGGGCGATGAGACGCGGACCGAACAGGAACAGACCGATCGCGACAGAGACGATCGCACCGACGAGAACACTGGCGGCAGCCACATCCTTGGCGGCTTTCGCCAGAGGATGCTCCTCGGGCGACACGAGTGTGACGGTGATCTCGACCGCGGTGTTCAGCCACTCGAGACCGATCACGAGCCCGATCGTGAGAGCGAGCAGTGCCCATTCGAGGGGACTGAGTCCCAGCCAGATCCCCATGGCGGTGGCCGCGGCCGCGACCACCAGCTGGATCCGAGCGTTGCGTTCGCTGCGGATGACGTAGCTCGCGCCTTCGAACGCGAAGCGGAACGCGCGAACGAGCGCCACACTCGTAGTGTGCGCGACACAGGGATCCTTGCGGTCGACTCGGTCGCGAGGCGGATCAATCGCGAGAGCTTCCTACTCCTCGGCGGGACGGCGGCACTTCTCATGCAGGTCGCGCATCCGCTCGTTGCCGCGGGCGTGGATCAGCACTCCGATTTCAGGGCCGCGCCGCTGCCCCGCCTGATCCGCACCGTCGACGCCACTCTCGAGATCGTCTTCGGTGACCGCAGGCGTGCTGAACGCGCGCTGCGCCGCATCGATCGCGTGCACGCACCTATCCGCGGGAAAACCCAGGACGGCAGGGCCTACATGGCACGCGACCCTCGACTGATGCTGTGGGTCCAGACGACGCTCGTTCTGACATCGCTCCGGTGGTACGAGATGGTCATGGGTCCGCTCTCCGGTCGCGAGCGAGAGTCGTACTGGGCTGAGGGAAAGTTCTTCGCGGGCGAGCTCGGGGTTCCCCATCATCTCTTTCCGTCCACGCTCGCCGACCTGATCCGTTACGAGAAGCTCATGCTCCAAGGCGAGGTGATCCCCGACGCGACCGCTGTAGCCGTGGCGCGCGATGTCATCCGGCCATTCGGCTGGCTTCCGAATCTCGCGTACTGGCCCAACGACGCGATCACCGCCGGACTTCTGCCTGAGAGCCTTCGCGTCGCGTTCGGCCTCCGTTTTGGAGCGGCCGAACGGCGATGCTTGAGAGCCGTGACGGTCGCGGTCCGCGCAGCCCGACCCGCGCTCCCTCGGTGGATCACGGTGGTGCCGCAGGCGCGCCGCTACGAGGAGGCTTTCGCGCCACGGTGAAGATCGCGTTCACCCTTGTCCTTGCGATCCTCGTCGCGAGCTGCGGCGGAACCGCGGCGTCGACCCCTACGCCGAGCGCTGCTTCCAAGGTCCCGTGCGGACCGACCGAGGTGTTCACGCGTCACGAGCACGCTCATCTCACCATCGTGGTGCGGGGCCAGCTGCGCGTCGTGCCAGCGTTCATCGGGATCATCGCTACGTCGATCTGCTGGCTGCATACCCACGACACGAGCGGGATCATCCACATCGAGGCCGGCGACGATCGGCAGGTCACTCTCGGCGACTTCTTCTCCGTGTGGGGCAAGCCGCTCAGCAAGACCGCTGTCGCCGACGATCGCGCCTCAGACGGCGAGTCCGTTCAGGCGACGTTAAACCAGAAGCCGTACGCCGATGCGCCGGAGACGATCGTCCTTCACGACCACGACGACATCGATCTCGAGCTGGGCCCGCCATTCCCGACCATCGTGCCGTACGTCTGGCCTCCCGGTTACTAGCGCTAGACCGTCGCGCTTCCCCGGAGCCCGAGGAGGCCGCGCCGCGCTTCGATCATCCCGAGGTGCCGATTGTCGTGCTCCCCATACCCCAGCACCCAGTTCGCGGGCGGTCCTTTGGCTTGGCCGCTGAGCCACGGCGCGTCCTCGTCGGCGACAGCGCCTGCGACGAGCAGGTCGCCGTCGACAAGGCGGCCGACGGCATCATCCGCGGCGGAGAACGAACGGCGCACGTAGTCCAAGAGCACCGTCTTAGCGGGGAGTGGCAGTGCGGCGGCGAGCGATTCGTCCATCCCCATCCCCGTTTCGACATGCCCCAGCTTGTCGGCCGGGTAGCCCCAGCGCCGAGCGAGGGTCTCTTTCACCCAAATCTGCTCGCGGGCTCCGAGTCGCTTCGCAAGTCCGTCCGTCATGCGCGGAAGGAGCATCTGCAAGTGGTCGGCCCAGCGGGCGCAGTGCCACGCGTCGAAACCGATCGAGTTCGCGTGCAGCCATTGGCGGTGAAGCTGCGCGTCGTCGAGCTCCTCGATGACCTTCAGGAAACGCGCGTGCGTCCGGTGATAGTGGAAGGCGAGAACGGCGGCGACCGACTCGACCATCCGCGAGAGAATACCCGCGGGGCTACGCCCCCGCGGGGTTGCCGCTCGGGTCGAGCGAGACGAAGTAGCTGTCGCAGGCCATTTCGATGAGGTCCGGCGTGAGCTGCGCCGGGCGGCCCAGGAACCTGGCCGTGTCGATCAGCTGCTCGACGATGTCTCGCGGATGGCAGCTACGAAGCCCGAGATTCTTCTTGCGGTAGTGCGCGAGGATCTGGCTCATCGCCTCGGTCTTGTATTCGATCCCCTTGCGCGTGCAGATGCGCTTGAAGATCTCGTCGTACTGCTCGACCGATGGCGCCTCGATGCCGATCTTGTAGCGGATGCGGCGGAGGAAGGCTTCATCGACGAGGTCCGCCGGGTCAAGGTTCGTCGAGAAGATGATCAGCATGTCGAACGGGATCTCGATCTTCTTGCCGGTGTGAAGCGTCAGGTAGTCGACGCGCTTTTCGAGCGGGACGATCCAGCGGTTCAGGAGGTCCTTGGGGCTCACGCGTTGACGTCCGAAGTCATCGACCATGAAGATGCCGCCGTTCGCCTTCATCTGGAATGGCGCCTCGTAGAACTTCGATGTCTCATCGTAGATAAGGTCGAGCGTCTCGAGGGTGAGCTCGCCGCCCGTCATCACGATGGGCCGCTTCGAAACGACCCAGCGGTGATCGAAGCGGAGGCGCTCGGCGACGACGGGGTCAAGCGCGACGCGGTGATAGACCTGGTCGTAAACCTTGACGACCTGCTGGTCGACCTCGACCGCGTACGGGAGCACCACGTCGCCCTTCATGAGCGACGCAAGGACTTCGGCGATCGTGGTCTTCCCGTTGCCCGGTGGCCCGAAAAGGAAGATCGACTTGCCCGAGTTCACAGCGGGGCCGAGCTGCGCGAGGGTCTCGCGCGGGATGACCATGTGCGAGAACGCGCGGATCATGTCGTCCTGGGTCACGTGCAGGTTCGCGATCGATTGACGCTGCACGGCCTGGATGTACATGGAGAGCGGCACCGGTGCTTTGCCGACGTACTGGCTTCTCGCCAGCGCTTCCTGCGCCTTCTCCGAGCCACGGTCGATGATGACGAACTGGTAGTTCGCGGACGAAAGGCCCGCACCGCCACGGATCTCGACGAGGCGCTCGCTCTTGAGGAACTCCATGACGCGATCGGTGACGTTGACGATGGGCAGGCCGAGCGAGCTCGCGATCTCGGCCATCGTCATCTGGCCACGCAGGTAGAGGGTCTTCAGCGCGAGGTCGGAGAGGAATCCGAGCGTGAGTCCGGTCTGATCGATGGACCCGGGCTCCGGTGGGAGCGGGATCTCCGGCGCGGGCGGCTGCGCGGCGCCTACTTGCGCCACGGGCGGCCGCGTCTGCGTCGGCGTTTGATACATGTGGCCCCTTCCCTTCCCTGGGTGCTAACGCAGCATACCGTCGAAGGTCTCCTCGTCTACCACTTTGACACCCATGGACTTGGCTTTCTCCAACTTTGATCCCGCACCTGGACCTGCAACAAGGAGATCGGTCTTCGCGCTGACGGAGGCCGTCGTCTTTCCGCCGAGAGATCGCACGAGACCTTCGGCCTCTTCACGTGACCGACGCTCGAGCGTCCCCGTGAACACGACTGTCTTCCCCGCGAATGGACCCTCGTATTTCGCCTCACGCGGTGCCGGCATCACCGCCCGGATCCCGGCGCGCACGAGCTTGTCGAGGAAAGGCCGCTCGCTCTCGCTGGCGAAGTACTCATCCACGCTCTCCGCGACCACGGGGCCGATCCCTTCGATCGATTGCAGCTCCTCGACGCCCGCGGTGCGAAGCGTGTCGAAGACGACGCCGAGATCGGCGCCGTTCGGAACACGCCCGGCGAGCCACCGCGCGAGGTCGTCGGCGGTCGAGTCGCCGACATGTCTGATGCCGAGCGCCAAGAGGATGCGCGAGAGCGGACGCTGCTTCGCGCCCTGGATGCGCTCGTAGATGTTCGAGGCGCTCTTCTCCGCGAAGCGATCGAGATCGAGTAGCTGCTCCTTCGTGATAAAGAAGAGGTCGGCCGGATCGCTCACCAGCCCGCGCTCTTGGAGCTGTGAGACGAGCGCCCAGCCCACGCCTTCGATGTCCATGCCCCCGCGGGACACGAAATGGCCGACGCGCTGTCCACTCTTGGCTGGGCAGGACGGGTTGCCGCAGTAGTACGCGACCTCGCCCTCAGGGTGGATCACCTGGCCGGCGCAGACCGGGCACCGCTCGGGCATCTCGAACTCCGGGTAGTCGGTCCCCCTCTCGCGCGCGTCGACCTCGACGCGGACGACCTCGGGGATGACATCGCCCGCGCGCTGGATGAGGACGCGATCACCCTTGCGCACATCGAGGCGGCGCACCTCGTCGAGGTTGTGAAGGGTCGCGCGACGGACCGTCGTCCCTCCCACGAGCACCGGCGCGAGTGCGGCCACCGGCGTGAGTGTCCCCATCCGGCCGACATAGACGAGGATGTCTTCGATGGTCGTCGTGGCCTGTTCCGCGGGGAACTTGAACGCCACCGCCCAGCGCGGGCTGCGCGCGACGTAGCCGAGTCGCTGCTGGTCGGCGATCTGATCGACCTTCACAACGACTCCATCCGTCCCGTAGTCGAGCGAGTGGCGCTTCTCCTTCCACTCATCGATGAACGCCAGGACCTCTTCCATGGCTGACGCGCTCCGCCAGTGCGGGTTCACGCGGACACCGAGGGCCTGGAGCCGCTCCAACAGCTCCCGCTGCGATCGCACCTCAAGGCCTGCCGCGCTGTACGCCCACATCGCGAGATTCCGGCTCGCGGTCGCCTTCGGGTCGAGCTGGCGTACGGCGCCCGCGGCCGCGTTGCGCGGATTCGCGAACAGCGCGTCGCCGCGTTCCGCGCGCTCTCTGTTCGTCGCTTCAAAGGATGCCGTCGGCAGATAGACCTCGCCGCGCACGTCGACGCGACCTTTCAGCGGCGTGCGGAACGTCAACGGGATCGATCGGATCGTTCGCAGGTTCGCCGTGACATCTTCGCCGATGAGACCATCGCCTCGGGTCGCGCCCTGGACGAATTTCCCGTCGGCGTAGGTGAGGTTGACCGCCAGGCCGTCGATCTTCAGCTCGCAGACGTAGCCGACATCCTCGCGACCGAGCAGCTTGCGCACGCGCTGGTCGAAAGCCCGCAGCTCATCCTCGTCGAATGCGTTCGAGAGCGAAAGCATCGGCGCCGAATGCTGAACGGGCGCGAACCGGGCGGCGGCCGGAGCGCCCACCCGCTGCGTCGGCGATTCGGGTGTCACGAGCTCGGGATGCGCCTCTTCGAGTGACTGCAGCTCCCGCATGAGCGCGTCGTAGGCCTGGTCGCTGATCGTCGGCTGATCGAGGACGTGGTACTCGTAGTTCGCCTTCTCGATCTTCTGGCGAAGGTCGGCGACGCGCTTTTCGACGGACGGCACAGGCATGTTGAGATTGTCTCCGAAGTGGCATATCCGGAGGGCGATCCTCGCTCCGACGGCCGCGCAACCTGGCAGCAGCGGAAAGCACTGCCGGGCGGTGATGGCTACGGGTGGCCGGTCGCGCCTCCAACTCGAATGACAACCGCCCTGTCCGGAGCGTAGGTCATCGGGTCGACGAGCACGCCGTTCGTTCGCGCTTCCCAGTGCACGTGCGGACCGCTCGCCACGCCGCTCGTGCCGACTGACGCGATCCGTTCTCCGGCCACCACCCGCTCCCCGAGCTCCACGTTGACGGCCGAGGTGTGGTAGTCGCAGGTCTCGAGTCCCCAGTCGTGGTAGATGCACACCGCGAGGCCGCCCGGTCCGCGCTCGCCGACCGCGCTCACGGTTCCTGAATCGCTCGCGACGATCGGCGAGCCGTATGGCGCCGCGATGTCGATGCCGGTGTGGCCTGGGGAGAAGAGCTGGGTGACGATGCCTTCCGTCGGCCAGCGCAGCCTCGGCGCGAACACGCGCGGCGCGTCACTCACGCGAAGCCGGAACCCCGGATAGCGGCCGTCGGGAACGGGCAGAAGGAGCACACGGCCAGGGGTGACGTCGGCCGGCTCGTACGCAACGCGGTTCAGCGCTCGGACCGCATCCGGGTCGACATTGAAGCGCGACGCGACCTGCGCGAGCGTCTCGCCGTCCTGCACCACGTGTATCGCGGCGTCGAGCGGGGGCACGACGAGAGGCTGTCCCGGACGAAGCTCCGCCGTGTCGGCGAGGGCGTTGTTGTACGCGAGCGTCTGCGGTGTGATGCCGTACTGCGCGGCGATCGAGAAGAGCGTTTCGCCGGGCGCGACCACGTGTGCGCGAAGTGCGGGCGGGTCCTGACGGACCTCCGTGACGAGGTCGCGGCGGGCGCGGACCACCGATCGGGGGACGGGCACGTAGCTCGACGCGCCCAACGCCCTGGGATGCGGGAGGGGAACGGCGAGCGCGCCGATGCGCTCGAGCTCTGAAGCCGACGTCGCGATCGCGATGGGCGCCACGACGGCGAGGACGCAGCAGCTGGCGATCATGGTGGCCCGCGCCCAGGATCGCGTCGTCCCCGATGGACGCCGGCGCCTACGTGGGGCACGCAGCGCGATACCGAAAGCGATATCGGTCGTCGCCGTCAGAGGCAGCCGAACCTCAACCCGGCGACGCGCTCCTCGCCTCGCTCCCTCCGCCTGCACGTGCGCTCTACTGGCAACCGGCGTGCCGGTCGTGACCCGACCGGCCTGCCGAGCTTGCGCCCTAGGGAAATCGCCTAGGCGCGCGCGAGTTTCGCGAAGCTCGCCATCAGCCTCTTCACACCTTTGTCGGGGAACGCGACAGTGACCTCTTCATCGTCATCGCGCGCGACGCTCGAGACGACCATGCCCTCCCCAAGGACCGGATGGCGGACCCTGTCCCCGGCGCGGAACCGCGTCTCGGTCGGGGTCGCGGTACGTGCCCGCGTCGGGCGACCGGTCCACGCCGAAGGAAGCCCGGCGAGCATCTCGTCGCGCCGCGCCTGCTTTCGCTCCTCGTATCGCGCGCGGTCGCGCTCCCAATCGAGCTCCGCCCACGTGTCGCGCTCTTCGGTCTCGATGCCGCCGCGCAGCTCGACGCCCTCGCTCGGGAGCTCCATGAGGAATCGCGAGGGCGGATTCATGTTGGTATGGCCGAAGAGCGATCGGCGGCGGGCGTACGTGAGATACGCGCGGTCCTTGGCCCGCGTGATACCGACGTAGCAGAGCCGACGCTCCTCCTCGAGCTCGGCTTCGCTTCCGCTCTCGATCGCGCGAGCGTGCGGAAAGACCCCTTCCTCCATCCCGGTCATGAAAACGATGGGGAATTCGAGCCCCTTTACGGCGTGCATCGTGATGAGCGTCGCCGAGGGCTTCGCGTCCTTGTACTCGTCGACGTCGGACACGAGCGCGATCTGCTCGAGGAAGCTCGGCAGCTGCTCGTCCTGTGGAAGGGTGGTGAACTCTTCGGCGAGAGTCCGGAGCTCCTGGACGTTCGCCCAGCGCTCCTCCCCCTCTTCGGTCCCGTCCTTGAGGTAAGCCTCATACCCCGTGAGCGCCGTGACCTCGTCGAGCAGCTGAGGAAGGGCGACCTGCTCGCCAGCGCCGCGGAGCTTCGTCATCACCTTTCCGAAGGCGGCGAGCGCCTCCTGCTGCCGTTTGGGGATCGACGTGATGATCTCGGCCTTCGCGAGCGCGTCGCCCACACTCAGCTCGTGCTCACGCGCGGCAGCGAGGAGCGCGGCGCGCGTCTTGTCGCCGAGACCGCGCGGCGGGGTATTGAGGACGCGCGCGAGCGCGAACGCATCGTGGGGATTCCGGATCAGCCTCAGGTACGCGAGCGTGTCCTTCACCTCGCGGCGCTGATAGAACGACACGCCGCCGACGATCTGGTATGCGAGCCCGAACGCGCGGAATTTGTCTTCGATCGCGCGCGATTGCGCGTTCGTCCGGTAGAGGACGGCGACATCCCGCGTTCCGTGAGCCTCGCCCTCACGCTGTAACCGTTCGATCTCACGCGCGACGATCTCGGCCTCATGCGACTCGTCGTACGCCTGCATGACGACCACATCGGCGCCGCCCTGCCGATCGGTCCAGAGCTTCTTCTCTTTGCGCGCCGCGTTGTTCCGCACCACGGAGTGCGCTGCGTCGAGGATCCGTTGCGTCGAGCGGTAGTTCTGCTCGAGCTTCACAACCTTGGCGTTCGGGTAGTCGCGCTCGAAGTCGAGGATGTTGCGCACGTCGGCGCCGCGCCAGCTGAAGACCGATTGATCGTCGTCGCCGACCACGGCGAGGTTCTGCCTGAACCCCGCGAGGTACCGGAGCAGCACGTATTGCGCGCGATTGGTGTCCTGGTACTCGTCGACCAGGATGTGCTGATAGCGGTCCTGCCACTTCTCGAGCGCGCGATCGCTGGTTTCGAACAGGCGACAGGCGAGGAGCAGCAGGTCGTCGAAGTCGACGGCGTTGTTCTCACGGAGGAGCTCGTCGTAGCGCTTCCAGACGATCGCGGCGATCCGGTCGAGCTGTCCCTTCGGGCTCGCCGCGAGATCCGCCGGTCCCTTGAGCTCGTTCTTGGCGCCCGAGATGACCGCGCTGATGGCGCCGGGGTGGAAGATGCGCTCGCTCGCGTTCGTGTCGGTCATCGCCTGGCGGAGGACGGCGCGCTGGTCGGCCTCGTCGTAGATGGCGAACGAACGGTCGATACCCACGGTCGGCCCTTCACGGCGGAGAAGCCGCGCGCAGAAGGCGTGGAACGTCCCGACCGTGAGCTCGGCGAGACGCTCCTTGCCGACGAGCCGGTCGAGCCGCTCCCGCATTTCCCGAGCCGCCTTGTTGGTGAAAGTGACGGCCAGGATCGCGCTCGCCGGCACCCCGAGATCTCTGATCAGGTACGCGATCCGGTGGGTGAGGACGCGGGTCTTGCCGGATCCAGCGCCGGCGAGGATCAAGAGCGGTCCGTCGCCGTGGGTGACGGCGGCGCGCTGCTCCGGATTTAGGGGGTCGAGGATCGGATCGGCCAACGTTCCGATGCTACGGACGGTAAGGGCTTGTTGACGAAACGTGGACGGGCGGTGGAAAAACGCCGCAAGTCGTGGAAAGAGTCGACTCTGCGGGTGGCAATTCTGTGGATAAATGCATTGCCGCGGCGAAGCTCCGGCCGCTAGATTTCCACCCGTCCCGAGGGGTCTGCTAAAGGGAACGGGTCCGAGATTCCATCAAGGGCACCGGTCCCCGGGAGCGCAACCGGAGATAGCATCAAAGGCGGTCCGAGAGGATATCGAGGATCGGCTCCACGGCCAGGCCGCAGAACTTCGAAGCTGCGGTAGGGCACGGAGGCAGGTCGCTCGGGACGCTTCTTTTCTCAGCTTCATCCACCCCTGTCCTCCGACCGTACAGTTTTCGGAGTGTCTGACCAGCAGCCGTCCGACGACGCCCTCCTGAGCTCCCTGGCCGCCCGGGACCTGGGCGCGCTCGCATCCCTCTATGACCGCTACGGACGCCTGGCGTACTCCCTCGCCTACCGGATCCTCGGCGAGAGCGAAGGCGCCGAGGACGTCGTGCAGGACGCCTTCCTCTCGGCGTGGCGCGGCGCGCCGGGCTACAGGCGCGAGCGCGGGAACCCAAGGGCCTGGCTCCTCTCGATCGTCCATCACCGTGCTGTCGACATCCTTCGTCGCAAAACGACCTTCCGTCCGGCGCCACTCGAGGTCGCGGAGCTGCAGCCCGGCGACGAGGACACCGCGCTCGCGGCCGAGAGGAACGTCGAGCACCGCACGGTCCGTGCGGCCCTTGAGTCGCTCCCGCAGGCACAAAGGCGCACGATCGAGCTCGCGTATTTCGGTGGATACACGCACGTCGAGCTGTCCGAGCTCATGGGCGTCCCGCTCGGAACCGTGAAGGGTCGGATGCGTATCGGCCTTCAGAAGATGCGCCGTGCGCTGGAGCGTTCGCGATGAACGACCACGTCCTCGACGACCTCGAGGCCTACGCGCTCGGTGCGCTGGGTCAGGCCGACGCGCAACACGTCGCCGCACACCTCGCGACATGCGGATCGTGCCGCACCGAGGCCGCGGCCCTCGCCGAGGTGGTCGGCACTCTGCCCGACGCTGTGGCGCTCCGGGAACCGCGGGCGACTCTCCGCGAGCGCGTTCTCGGTGCCGCCCGCGCTGATCTCCAGCCGACGACGGCCGGCGATTCGCGTCGCTGGTCGCTCGGATCGATCCGGCCGGCGCGCGTCGCCTTCGCGGGCTTGATCGCCGCGGTGATCGTTCTCGGCGCGGTCGACGTGGACGCTTACCGTCGCGTCTCGAGCACAACTGCGGAGCGCAACGAATACAGCGCGATCGTGGAATCGCTGCGGCAGGGTGCCCGCGTGTGGTACATGACAGGCAAGGACGACTTCGCCGGGTCGGGCGGCACCCTGTTCGATCCGCGAGCGGACGGCAAGCAGCCATTCGTGCTCTTCCACGACCTGCCGGCGATCCCGCAAGGCAAGGTCCTGACGATCTGGTTGGTCAGCCCGGACAGCACCTGGGCCCGCGCGGCGACCTTCCGACCGAACGGCCGCGACCTTCAGTGGGTGCAGATCACCGCGGAGATCGCGGGCTTCGACCGGTGCGCGGTCACACTCGATGACTCGCCATGGGGCCGGCATGGGACGATCGTCATGGAGTCGCGCATCGCCCCGCCGACGAGCGCTCCTTAGAGGTGATCGACCGCTCGCATGGAGCGGCCGATCCGAACGCAGGGAGTGGGGACGACTAGTTCGTTGCGGTCTGCATGGAGCCTCGCGGCAGGAACGCGACGGCGAGGGCCCAGATCGCGACGACTATGTGGAGCACGTCGTCCGCCGGGCTCTCGAGATTCGAGATGCCAAACGTATTCGGCGGCGCGTTGCCCGCGACCATGAAGCCATACCCCGAAGAAGAGCTCCCTCCTGTCGGCGAGGGGATACGAAAAGAGGAGGCCCGCTGGTTCACAGCGGGCCTCCTCGCGAGAGCGTGGCTAGCGACGAGGTCTAATAGTCCATCCCGCCGCCACCGGGCATCGCGGGAGCCTTGTCCTTCTCGGGCAGGTCGGTGATGAGCGCCTCGGTCGTGAGGATCATCGCGGCGATCGAAGCGCCGTTCTCGACCGCTGACCGGACGACCTTGACCGGGTCGATGATTCCGGCCTTGGGTAGATCGACGATCTGCCCCGAGATGACCTCGTAGCCCCAGCTCGTGGACTTCATCTCGGCCTGCTTGCGGCGGACCGCGTCGAGCACGACCTCGCCACCCTCGCCGGCGTTCACGACGAGCTGGCGGAAGGGCTCCTCGAGAGCGCGCCGAAGGATGTTCACGCCTGTCTTCTCGTCGCCTTCGGCCTTGACCTTGTCGAGCGCCTTGATCGCGTTGATGAGGGTGATTTCACCGCCTGGGACCATGCCCTCTTCGACACCCGCGCGGGCGGCTGAGAGCGCGTCCTCGACGCGGTGCTTCTTCTCCTTGAGCTCCACCTCGGTGGCCGCGCCAACCTTGACGACTGCCACGCCGCCGGCGAGCTTCGCGAGACGCTCCTGGAGCTTCTCCTTGTCGAAGTCGCTGGTGGTCTCCTCGATCTGCGCCTTGATCTGCTTGACGCGGCCCATGATCTGGTCCTGCTTCCCGTGGCCCTCGACGAACGTCGTCTCGTCCTTGTTCGCCGTGACGCGGCGTGCGCGGCCCAGGTCCTGGATCGTCGTCGCGTCGAGCTTGCGGCCGGCCTCTTCGGTGATGACTTGACCGCCGGTGAGGATCGCGATGTCTTCGAGCATCGCCTTGCGGCGGTCGCCGAAGCCCGGCGCCTTCACGCCGAGCACGTTGAGCGTGCCGCGCAGCTTGTTCACGACGAGCGTCGCGAGCGCCTCGCCGTCGATGTCCTCGGCAATGATCACGAGGTTCTTGGTGACCTGCACGAGCTTCTCGAGCACGGGCAGGATGTCGGTGATCGCCGAGATCTTCTTGTCGGTGATGAGGATGTACGGCTCTTCGATCACCGCTTCCATGCGGTCAGCGTTGGTGACGAAGTAGGCCGAGATGTAGCCGCGGTCGATCTGCATTCCTTCGACGTACTCCGTCTCGAACTGCAGGCCCTTGGACTCCTCGACCGTGATCACGCCCTCCCGGCCGACCTTCTCCATGACCTCGGCGATGAGGTCGCCGATCTGCTTGTCGGCCGCGGAGATGGTGGCGATCTGCGCGATCTGCTCTTTGCCCTCGACCTTGGTGGACTGGGCCTTGATCTCTTCGATCACGGCCGCAACGCCCTTCTCCAGACCGCGCTTCAGGAGCATCGGGTTCGCGCCGGCGGCGATGTTCTTGAGACCTTCGTGAACGATGGCCTGGGCGAGCACGACCGAGGTGGTCGTCCCGTCACCGGCGATGTCGTTCGTCTTGGTCGCGGCCTCCTTGAGAAGCTGCGCGCCCATGTTCTCGAAGGGATCCTCGAGCTCGACCTCGCGGGCGACCGTCACACCGTCGTGGGTGACGGTCGGCGCGCCGAATTTCTTGTCGACCGCGACGTTTCGGCCCTTCGGGCCGAGCGTGGTCTTGACGGCGTTGGCCATCTGGTCGATGCCGTTCTTGAGCTTCTTGCGTGCCTCTTCGGTGAATGCGAGCTGCTTGGCCATCCTTACCTCCCGTTAGTTGTCGATCTTGGCGAGGATGTCTTTCTCACTCAGGATGAGAAGCTCCTCGTCGTCGAGCTTGAATTCGGTGCCGGCGTACTTCTGGAAGAGGACGCGATCGCCCTCCTTGAGCTCGACCGGGATCCGCTGACCGGTGTCGGGATGCCGATCCCCGGGTCCCACCGCGAGGACCTTGCCCTCCTGGGGCTTCTCCTTGGCCGTGTCCGGCAGGACGATCCCGCTCTTCGTGATCTCCTCGCGCTCGAGGGCCTTGACCACGACGCGGGAGCCGAGCGGCTTGAGCTTGAGCTTCTGCGAGGGCTTGGGCGCTGTTGCGACTGCCACTTGTTCTCCCCCTCCGTTTTATGGGTTTTTGGGCGCGGCGAGGCCCGCCGGAGGCGGACGTATCTGGATTAGCACTCGCCGGGCTTGACTGCTAAGACTCTAGGGAGGGCCTCAAACTGTGTCAAGCGCCGGAGGCGGCCTCCGGCTCGGCGAAGGCCGCCGCCGTCTCGGCCACGACCCGGTCTTTGCCCGCTCGCTTGGCCGCATAAAGCATCAGGTCAGCCGCTTCGAGGACCTGTTCGGCGCTCCGCGCGGGGCGCCAGGACGCCACCCCAGCGCTCACGGTTATGGCGATTCGCGGGTCAGCGCGGCCCTGGAGCTCGATCGCCTCCCGCACGCGTTCGGCCCCGATCCTGGCCTCCTCGAGACCCGACTGCGGCATGAGGATCAGGAATTCGTCGCCGCCGGTGCGGACGCTGATGTCGGACGCGCGGACCGTCTTCCGTACCGTGTTCGCCAGTCCGCGGAGAGCGAGGTCCCCCTGCTCGTGCCCGTGGGTGTCGTTGACGTTCTTGAGCCCGTCGACGTCGAGCGCGATCACGCTGTATGGCTGGCCGTGGCGCGCCGCGAGCGAGTGCATGAGCCGCAGCTGTTCGGTCAGGAAGTGACGGTTGTGAAGGCCGGTTAGGCCGTCCGTGGTGGCCTGGCGCTGCGCCGTCTCGAGAACGCGGCGCGTGGCGAGGCTGAGCGCGACGCGGTCGGCCGCTGCGCGCATCACGGTGACGTCGACGATCGAGTCCACATCGGGCTCGAGGAAGAGCGCACCGACTGTGTCGCCGCCCGCGACGAGAGGCAGGCACGAGTAGTGAGAGCGGAACGGCATATACGGGCATACGACGGGGTCCTCGGCTGACTTGACCTCGAAGAACCGCCCACTTCGGATCGCCGGGCAGCTCGTCGGACCGTTCACGACCGGGTGGGGCGTCGCACGGCCCGCCGTGCCGATCGGCTCGAGAATGGCGACGGACGGGTCGGTGAAGAGGACGGTCGCCGCGGGTAGATGAAAACCCTGCGAGAGGCTGCGGGCGGCGGTCTGCGCGAGGCTCGCCTCGTCGGTCGTCAGAGCGAGCGCGTCCACCAGGTCGTCCATGCTCTCGAGAACTTTCATCCGTGCCTCGAGCCGATCGCTCTGCCCGCGGACCTCCTCGAGCGTGAGGAAGGACGCAACAGCCGACGCCGAGGCATCGGCGATCACCTCGGCGATACGGATCTCGTGCGCGGACCATTCCCGGGTCTGGTGGCTCGAGACGGCGATAAGTCCGATCACGTCGCCGCGGTGGATGAGCGGTACGAACAGGCCGGCGGCGAAATGTTGGTGCTCGCCCGCTGGCTCCGAGATGGTCTCGTCCTTCGAGTCACTCACCGCGACGGTCCGCTTCTCGCGGACCGCGCGGCGGCGTGGCGTGTCCTCAGGGAGCGTGGGATCGGTGTGAAACTCCTCGATCGATCCGTCAGGTCCGATCGTGTATCCGTCGGTGAAGTCGGGCTTCGACGCGAACAGGTAGAGCCGCTCGACCGCGAGCGAGTTCTTGGCCGATTCGTAGACGACCCGAACGAGCTCGTGCAGCTCGCGGACGCGCGCGAGAGCAACGGCCGTGTTGCGGGCGACCGAGAGCTCCGCGTTCTGCGTGGCGAGCTCGTCGGTCCGTTGCCGCAGCGTGAAGCGCGTCTCCTGGATGGTCCGCGAAATGAGGGCAGTCATCGCGATGACGGACAGCAGTGAGAAGAAGCGGATCACCCCGTCGTCGAGCTCAGCGCGATCGCTCACGACGAACATCTCGGCGACGAACGTGGCGACGTACGCGACGGTCGCGATGGTGCCGGTAAAGAGCGTTCCGGAGATGCGCATGCCGAACACGGTCGCGAGGATCGGAAGGAAGTAGTACGGGAAGTAACGCGACGCCACGCCGCCCGTGAGCACGAGCAGGATCGCGGCGATGATCTGGGTGATCGCCGTCCCGATGGCGAACCTGCTGCGGCCGAGCCAGGAGTCCGGGAAGACGTGGAACCAGAGCGTCGCGAAGAGGAAAAGCAGCAGCGAGCTGGCGACGAGGCCGATGCGTGACGGCTGGTCCGTCGTCGGCAGCGCTGCGGTACCGAGGAGTGCGGCGCCGATGCCCCAGGAGGCGACCTCGGACGCGATGCGCACGCGGCGTTCGTACGAGGCCCGCGCCCGCGGGTCTCCCACCGCCATTTCGCGGACATGGTGGGCCAACTCGGCTAGCCTGTCGCCCTCTGAGGGGATACGCAAGCCTGAAGATCTCCAAGCTCGCGACCTGGGCGCTCTCGGCCAAAGCGGACAAGACCATCCACTTCGGCGCGGGAACCTACGACACGTTCACCGCGACGCTCGTCGAGATCACGACGGACGATGGGATCACCGGAGTCGGCGAGTGCATCGCGCGCCGCGCACCGCGGGTCGTAGAGACAGTGGTGCGCGATCTGCTCTGGCCCGTGATCGAAGGAAAGGATCCGCGCGACGTCTCGGGCATCCACGACGCGATGTTCGCCACGCTCCGTCCGTGGGGTCACTACCGCGGATTCGTGCAGGAGGGGATGAGCGGGATCGACCAGGCGCTCTGGGACATCGTGGCGCAGGCCGAGGGCGTGCCGCTCTACAAGGTGCTGGGCGGGGCCGCGAGGACGAAGGTCCCCGTCTACGGATCGAAGGTCTACACCGCGGACCTCGACCATATGGCGAAGGAAGCGCAAAGCGCCGTCCAGCGAGGGCACAAGGCGATCAAGATCCAGCTCGGTCGATCCGCCGAGTGGGGCGGACCGAGCGCCGACGTCGACGTCTGCCGGGTGATCCGCGAGGCGATCGGTCCGGGCATCGAGATGGGCGCCGACGTGAACAGCGCCTACGACGCGGCGACCGCGATCCGCGTCTGCCACAAGGTGGCGAAATACGACCTGTGGTTCATCGAGGAGCCGGTCTTTCCCGACGACATCGACGGCTACGAGCTCATCCGCCGATCGCAGCCCATCCCGGTCGCGGCCGGCGAGTCCGAGTTCGGCCTCTTCGGATTCCGCGAGTTGCTGAAGCGCCGCGCGCTCGACGTCGTGCAGCCCGAGATCGCGCGCATCGGCGGCTTCACCGCGGCGATGCGCCTCGGCGCTCTCGCGCAAACGCACAACGTGAGGGTGGCGCCGCACACCGGCTTCTCGTGCGGCGTGGCGCAGCTGGCTTCATTACATCTATCGGCCGCGATAGCGAACCTCTCGCGTTTGGAATGGATGTGGATCGGTAATCCACTGGCAGAGATCTTCACGGACTCCCTTCCTCAGCCTGTTAACGGCGAGCTCGCCCCGCCCGAACGGCCTGGACTGGGGCTGTCACTGGACCGCAAGAAGCTCGACAAGTACAAGCTGGCTTGATGCGTCCCTGGCGGACGCTCGCGCGACGCGTGTTGCTCTCCCGTCCGCCCTGGATGGAGGTCGCCGAAGAGCGCATCGCGCTTCCCGATGGCCGCGAGGTCGACGCCTTCCTCTCGATACGCACGCGCGACTTCGCCGCGATCGTCGCGGTGACCGAGCGTGACGAGCTCGTACTGATCCGTTCGTACAAGCACGGAGCGCGGACGATCTCCCTCGCGGTGCCGGCCGGCTATATCGAAGCCAACGAGGATCCACTCGCCGCCGCAAAACGCGAGCTCTTGGAGGAGACCGGCCACGAAGCGCGCGACTGGACGCCGCTCGGGCGATTCGTCGTCGATGGGAATTACGGCGTCGCGACCGAGAACATCTTTCTCGCTCGGAACGCACGAAGGATCGCCGAGCCCGCGTCCGGCGATCTCGAGGAGATGGAGATCCTTCTCGTACCGCTCCATGACGTCATGTCGCTGCTGCTGCGCGGCGAGGTCGCACAGCTCTCTTCGGCGGCCGCGCTCGCGCTCGCCGCCGTGTTCCTGCGAGACCGAGACTCGCGGTCGCCGCGCGTAGCATCGACCTGAACCGTTCCGCCGGCGGAGAGAGCGGGATGTCCCGCGCGTGCACGACCGAGAAGTGCCGCCGCACCCGCCAGCCAGGGACCCTCAGGATCGCGAGCGACCCCGCGGCGAGCTCGGTCGTCACGGCGTAGCGACTGATCCCGGTCACTCCCCCGCCCCTCGCCACGGTGAGTTTCACCGCCTCCCACGAGGGCAGGGCGATCCGGCGCGCGGGGCCGATGCCGAGATCCCGCCACGCGGCCTCGAAGGCCGCGCGAGTCGACGAGCCTTCCTCGCGCGAGATCCAGGTCAGCGACTCGAGGGCGCGCAGGGTCGGATGCGACCGCGCGAGCGCCGGCGCGCCGACGACGACGATGTCATCCTCGATCAGAATCTCGCTCTCGAGATCTCGCGCGGCGGTGAACCCCCCGACGATCGCGAGCTCGACGCGGTGGGCGCGGACGAGCTCAACGATCGGTTCTGACGTTCCGATCTGGACGTCGAGCTCGACGCGCGGATGCGCAGCGTGGAACGCGGCGATTGGTTCGATCGCGAGATACATGCCCGTCCCGGACGTCGCGATCGCCAGGCGGCCGGTCTCCGCCCCCGCGAGCGCACGCGCCCCGCGCGCGGCCTGGGCGACAAGCGCCTCCGCGCGAACGACATAGTCGGCGACGAATTCACCCGCGGGTGTCAGCCGGATCCGCCGGGCTCCGCGGATCACGAGGAGAGTCCCGAGCTCCGCCTCGAGCTCAGCGACGTGCTTGGAGACGGCGGGCTGGCTGATCACGAGCTCCTGGGCTGCCGCGGAGAAAGACCCCATGCGCGAGAGGGCCGCGAAGGCCCGCAGACGTGCCTCGAGCTGCACCGGTAGTGGAAGTTATAGCTCAGATACGAACTATGTATTGGAGTTCTAGGTCGGCCCGCACCAAAGTCGGCGGCGGACCGCCCCTTCCGGAGGCTCCCGGGCGGTCCGGGAGGCATGGAAGGCATGAACCAGTCGCTTCGCGTCCTTACATCGCTCGCAGGGGCACTCGCGATCCTCGCCGGCGCTTGCGGTGGGACCGCCGCGCCGACAGCGTCATCCGCGCAGCCGAGTCCGACCCCTGCCCCGTCGTTCGAGCTCTGGGTGGCGGACCAGGGCGAGACGTCGCCGGCGGGCGGCGGCACGCTCCTCATCTATCGCGCCGACGACCTCGCGAAGGCCGACCCGAAGCCGAGTTACACGGTGAACCTCGCTGAAGCCGGCCTTGGCGTCGGCGACGGCGTGGGCAAGCACCCCCACAGCATCGCCTTCAACCCGATGCTTACCCACGCGGTCGTCTCGTACGTCACGAGCGGCCACGTGCAGGTCGTCCGCGTCGCGGACCGCAAGGTGGTCGCGAGCTTCAAGTTCGCCGGCACGCCGGCGGGCGCCGCGCAGGCGCACGCGTCGGCGGTCACGCCGGCGAATGACGCGATCATCGTCGCGAACCAGGGTGCGAAGAAGCTGCAGCGGATCAAAGCCGACTTCGCGAACGACAAGTACTCGCTCGATCCCGCCGGCGACCTGGATCTCGCCGCGATCGAGGATGCTGACCACACCGGTAACCTGCCGGTCATCCCGGTCTTCAGCAAGGACGGGAAGTTCATGTACGTGCCGCAGCGCGGCGGCGGGTCGTACGCGATCGATGCGACAGCGACGCCAATGAAGGTGCTCGGCACCGTCGCCAAGAGCGCCATCGGACTCCAGTCGTGCTGCGCCACGTTCGTCGGGGATGCGGTGTGGACGACCGCACAGGGCGGGTCCACGTCGACGACCACGTCCTTCAACCTCTACAAGGTCACTGGGCTTCCGAACGCGCCGTCCGCCAAGAGGATCCTTTCGCGCACCGGCAACGTTGAGTCGCACGGCGTCCTTCTTGTCGGGAGGTACCTCTGGGTCGTGGACCGCTTCGCGAACACGCTGGACATCTTCGATACGTCGAGCGAGGCGCCCGAGCCGGTGAGATCTTTGAGCCTCGCAACGGGTCCGCTCGCGGGCAGAGACCCGGCGCCCGACATCATGGACATCAGTCCCGATGGGAAGACGGTCTTCCTGACGCTGCGCGGCAAGACACCGGTCACGAGCAACATCAAGGACCTGAATAACGCGGTCGGCGACGTCGGTGGCTTCGCGATCCTCTCCGTGAAGGACGACGGACGCGACGCGGCCATCGCATCAGTCGTCGCGCTCCCCCTCTCCGCTGGTGCAAGCGTCGTCGACCCGCACGGACTCCGCGTCCGCGTCATCAAATAGCACCTGCGAGCGGCGCCCGCCCGGGCGCCGCTCCGCCTACGACCCGATGAGGGTCAGCGGGTCGACCGCCTCGCCGTTGTGGATGAGCGCGAAGTGCAGGTGCGGACCGGTGGTGATCCCGGTGAGGCCAACGAAACCGATCACCTGCCCGGCCTTGACCATCTGGCCGGCCCTGACGGGGGGCATGACGAACGCGTCGTCCAGATGCGCGTACTCCGAGACGAATCCACCGGCATGCGCGATGAGCACGATCATCGCGCCATCGGGCAGGTGGCCGACGAACGTGACCTGCCCGTCCGCGGCGGCGACGACAGGCGAACCGAGCGGGGCCGCGATGTCGATCGCGTCGTGGAAGTGCTCGAAGTAGGCGCCGCCATACATCCGCGCCGGCTCGAGCGCCAGCGCCGTCGGACCAAACGCCTGTGTGATGGGACCGCGAAGCGGGAACGACCACGCGGTCGTGGCCTCCCCCTCCCGGACCATCGCGGAGGCGACGAGCTGCGCGAGGGACGTCTGTGCGGCCGCTGCATCCTGGGCGAGGGCCTGAAGGACCGCCACCTGCGCGGCACGCGCCTCGGAGTCGCTGCCGGCGGCAGCCGCGGCGAGGACGCGCGCGCGATCGCGGAGGCGACCGAGCTGCGCTTGCTTTGCACCGACCGACTCGGTGAGCTGCGAGAGCACGGCCGCGCGGTCGGTGAGCTTGGCCTGGGCCGCCGCGAGACCCGCCTCAAGCGACCGGAGCTCGTCGAGCGCGTCGCGTTGTGCCTGGCTGATGGCCACCGGTCCCGGGCTCGCGGAAAGCGCGGCGAGGCGGAAGGCGTCGCGGGCGAGACGTTCATGGAGGCTTCCGCGCTCGGCGGATCTCGTCTGCAGGGTGGCGATGTCCGCGTTTACCTCGTCGAGATCCTTGCTCACCTGCGTCACCTGCTCGTCCAACGCCGCAAGCTCGTCACGGGCGACCCGGGCCTGGGCGTCGATGATCTGCGCCAGTGACGTCGCGTTCGCGAGGAGCGCCGCGTCGCGGGCCCGCGCCTCAGCCGGATCGATGGTCGGTGACGGGCTCGGGCTTGTTGACGGGATCGGCGTCGCCGGAGCGGCCGATTTCGGGGCCGGCGTCGGGATCGGCGCGGCTGTCTGCCAAGTCGTCAGACCCGGGGGCGGCGTCGGGGTCGGTGTTGGCGATCCTGAAGGAGGCGGGCTTGACCCATCGGCGCTCGCCGGCGAGGCCAGAAGCCAGGCCAGCAGCCCGATCGCGAAGGTCATGGTGAGGACCGGTCCTCGGAACAACGTACGGTGAGGTTGCCCGAAAAGCCTCATTCACCGGTCGCCGGAGCGGCAGGCGGTCGACCGGGGTCTCGTGCTCAGTTCATTGAGAAGATGCAGAAATTCTCAAGGAGCTCTTAGCGACGCGGCCGCTTTTGGCGTAGGACAGTCCGGCGATAGCCGAGCTGCTCGATCCATTGGCGTGATGCGCCCGTGATCACCAGGCCGGCCTTCGGGAGATCCACGACACGGCGAACGCCCGCCAGAAAAACAGCCGTCCGGAGCTCGAGTTCGAACTCGCTGATCCACTGCTCGACGCTCTGCTCGCCACGGAGAGCCGCCTGCAAGAGAGGACGTCCGACGCCGACGAGCGTGGCTCCGAGCGCGATCGCCTTCGCCGCGTCGAGACCGCTACGCACACCCCCCGTCGCGATCAGCGGAAGACCCACGCCAGCGACGCCGGCGACGGCGACCGCGGTCGGCACGCCCCAGTCGCGGAAGCGGTTGCCGAGGCTCATGCGCGCCATGTCGGATTGCGCCGCCGCGCGCATCGCCTCGACCGCGGCGAACGAGGTCCCGCCGACGCCGCCGACATCGATCGCCTTGACCCCGGCGCGTCGCAGCCGCAGCGCGACCTCTTTGGTGATGCCCGCGCCCGTTTCCTTGGCGATGACCGGCACGCGCGATCGTTTGGTCAGCGCGCGAATCGCGGCGAGAGCGCCGCGTGCGCGCGTCTGCCCTTCGGGCTGCACCGATTCCTCCAGGTAGTTGAGGTGGACCGCGAGCGCATTCGCTTTGATCATCGAGACGATCTCGTTCAGGTCGCGGGCCCCGAGTGCGGCCTCGCGATCCTGCTTCACGAGCTGTGAAATGCCGACGTTCGCGATCACGAACGCCGTCGGGGCGCTCTGTCGCACGACCGAGTAGGTCGGCACGAGCATCGGATCGCGCAACGCCGCGCGCTGGCTGCCCACTCCCATCGCGATCCCGCGTTTTTCCGCGACGCGTGCAAGGAGCTCGTTCACCGCGAGCGCGCGGCCATGGCCACCCGTCATCCCCGAGATGACGAGCGGGAGCGCGAGCTTGCGCCCGAGGAATGTCGCATGGAGATCCACCTCGGCCGCGTCGACGTCCGGCAGGGCGTCGTGCACGATCTGGACGTCGTCCCAGCCCGCGGGTGTTCGCGTCTCGACGTCGGCTTCGGCGGCGAGCTTCAGATGCTCGCCCTTGCGCCGCGCGATGTCCTCGGCCTCGCTCAGTCGAACACCCCTTCCGCCGCCAGCGCACGGTACTCGGACTTGTCGAGCCCACCAAGTCCGCGCCAGACCTCATCGTTGTGCTCGCCGAGCGTCGGGCCGGCATGCTCGAGGACCGCAGGCGTGCGAGAGAGGATGAACGGCGGCGCCATCGCCACAACTGTGCCGAGCACCGGGTGCGTCGTTGGCCGCCAGAACCCACGATGGACCAGCTGCGGCTCGGTCGCGAGCTCGGCGATCGTCGTGACCGGTGCGGCCCGTAGGGCGTGCTCACGGAGAGTGGCAACGACCTCGTCCCGTGGGCGCGCGGACGTCCATTGCTCGATGCAGGCATCGAGATCAGGGTCGTCGCGCGACCATTCCGAGTGGCCGACGAGGGCGCGGAACAGCTCCCACTCGGGCTCGGTCCAGATGCTGAGCGCGACCCACCGGTCGTCGCCCGCGCACCGGTACACGCCGTGCGGCCGGGCAACCTGGTCGCGGTTGCCGTCGCGAGTCGGAAGCGTCCCGTTCGCGGAGTGCTCGAGGAGCGCCGGCGCGATGAACTGGAGTCCGGCCTCGTACTGCGAAAGGTCAATGACAGAGCCCTCGCCCGTGAGGCGACGGCGCTCGAGCGCGGCGAGGATCGCGATCACCCCGTAGCCGACCGCGATGTAGTCGATGTACGGCCCGTAGAGGATCACCGGAGTGCGTCCGCGCTCGCCGAGCAGCTCGTTGAAGCCGGCGAGCGCCGTGAGCTGGCTCCCATAGCCCGGGTGTTGCGCGTGTGGTCCGGTCTGTCCCTGATTGCAGCTCGAGAGGACGATCAGGTCGGGGCGCGCGCGCAGAAGGGCGTCGTGTGAGAGCCCGCGCCGCGCGAGCGTCCCCGCCGGGAAGCTCTCGACCAGAACGTCGGCCTTCGCGACGAGCCGGAGCGCGAGCTCCGCCGCTTTGTTGTTTCGCAAGTTGAGCGTCGCGCCCTTCTTGCCTTCGTTGTAGAACGCGAACATCGCCGCGGTATCCGGCGAGGGCTCGCCCTTGAATGGCGGATACGTGGAGCGGAACGGGTCCAAGACGGTCGCCGATTCGATGTGGATGACTTCCGCGCCATGATCGGCGAGGTATTTGCCGACGAGCGGACCGGCAGCGGCCCATCCGAGCTCGACGACGCGGATCCCATCCAACGCTGACCGATTCCGGCTCGCGGCGGGGCCGGGGGCCTCCTCGTGCTCGCGGGGCCCCTGGCTCCGTGCTTGGTCCGCTGCGTCGGGTTCGGCACCCCGCTGCGCCGCGGAGGCCCCCTTCCCCGCCCCGCGCCACTCGACGGCCTTGTCGTCTCGCGTCGATGCGCGGATTCTGGGCCGCTCGCCGTCGAAGAGAGCGAAGCCTCCTGGGAACCTCACGCGGCGCCCTGTCATTTCGATCTCTTGCCAGAAGTCGCGAGCCTTGAGCTGCTCGTTCTCGAAGATGTCACGGGCGTCGGAGACGGGATAACCGAGCATGTTGCGCGCGATCACGCCCGCGAAGAATTCTCGCTTCGTCAGCGTCAGCAGGAACTTGCCGATCGATGCCTCGAGGCGGTCGACCTCTGCCTGCGAGAGCGTGCGATTGTCGAAGCGCTCCCAGTCGACCGCGCCGACGACGTCATCTACCGCACCCTTCTCGCGCATCCACTCCGCCAGCATCCGTCCGGTATGCCTTCCGACCGGGCCTCCCTGCACCGCAAAGGCGACGTAGCCGTCGCGGCAAGGCCAGATGTTCCGGAACATCGCGCCGACGATGCTGCGGCCGATCAGGTAGGGACCGAGCCGCCGATGCTCCTCGCGCAGCGTCTCCCAAAAAACGATGGCTGGGGGATGGATCGTCGCCATCGCGGCCTGAGCCGAAACATCGACCTCTTGACCGCGCCCGGTGTGGGCGCGTGCAGCGAGCGCTGTCAGGGCGCCCATCGCCGCGTACATACCGGTCCAGAACGGCGACTGCGGAATGGTCGAACGCATCGGCGTGCGCCCCGGCTCGCCCGCGAGCCAGAGGCTGCCGCTCGCGGCTGTCACCTCGAGATCGGAGCCGGCGACGCCTGCGAGCGGACCGCTCCGCCCATACGGAGTGATCGTCACGAGAATCCCGCGCGGGTTCCTCTTCGCGAGCTCGTCATATCCGATGCGCCCGTCCGTCTGGATCACGACGTCCGCGCGATCGAGAAGATCGCTCGGATCGGCGGTCTCGCGCTTCCCGGCATTGAGCGCGGCCGCGAGGTAGGGACGGCCCTCGACCGCCATGGCACGCGCGACCACGTCCGCGCCGAGATCCGCCAGGATGCGAGCGCAGAACGCACCGGACGAATCCGCGAGGTCCAGGACGCGCAGAGCGTCGAGCATCATCGAGCGTGCGGACCGGACAGTGACGCGGGGCTCAGCGGCCGGTGCGCGCGAGAACCTCCGCCCATGGCGACGTCTTCATCGCCGCCTTGCCCTTCTCGATCTGATCAGGATCGAACCAGCCCGCGGGGTCCACGCGATCGATCGGGTACACCGGCCGCATGAAGTCGTTCTCGAACCCGAACGGCACCGTGGCATCGATGCCCATCCCGCCCTCGAACCGCGTGTTCATCGCGGTCCACTGCGCGCCGCCGGCCGTCAGGCGCTCCGAAGGAATGAACGTCTGTCCGGCTCCGCCAGGGACCGGGTTGAGGATGTCATCGCGCGGGTTCACGCGCGTCGTGAGCGCCCAGATGATGTCTTCCATCGAGTAGATATCTACGTCGGTGTCGACGGCGATGCACAGGCGCATCCCGGAGCTGCAGGCCATCGCGGCGGCGATGAAGTTGCGCACAAAGCCATCGTCGGTCTTGAGGCGCTTTTTCACCTGCAGGATCGCACCGGCCCAGTCGGTCATCGGGAACGGGATGTTCACGTCGTTGATGAGTCCGGGCTGAATGCGCTCGCAGAGCTCGAAGAAGGCCGCTTCGCGCACGGTCGTGTCGATGTTGTTGCAGTCGTACATATGGACGCCCATCGGATAGATGAACGGTCGCTCCGAGCGCTTGCGCATCGTGATCGCGGTGACGTGGAACGTCGGCGCCTTGTACGCCTTTCCCATGTAGCCCGCCCACTCCGGGTGGAAGTGGTAACGGCCTTGCACGTCGGCCTTCTCGGACTCGGCGGTCTCGTACCGCTTGTCGCGCGGATGCAGATAGCCCTCGAGCGAATACTCGGCGTCCGCGACCGAGTACGCATCGACGGTGCGGGCCTTCACGATGCGCATCGGGAAGCCCTGCACCGCGCCCGCGGCGCCGAGCTCGTCGCCGCCGCGCGGCAGGACGACGTAGTCAAAGCCGCCTCCGGCGAGCAGCGTCGCCGCGGCAGGCAGACCGAAGTTCACGGTGAGGGGCACGGGCTCGTCTTTGTAGTACTTCGTCATGACCTGCCACATGTGCGAGCCGGGCGAGATCTGGAATGTGCCGATGTTGCCCCACCGGAAGTTCATCCGGTTGTAGCCGATGTGGCTGCCGCCCCAGAACTTGTCGCCCACCACGACGCTGTTCCCCGAACCGATCGTGATCTCAGATTCGAGGTGGGTGTGGCGGATTGGGAAGATGTACTTGTTCACGTCGAGGTCGTCGGTAATGACCTCTTGCTGGACAGGGGCCTCGTCGTGGCCGATCTCTTCGCTCGGGATCGCGTGCGTCAGCGAATGGGCAAGTTTCCGAGTGCGCGCGGTGCGGTCTTCCCATCCGAACAGGCGATCGACGATGTCCATGTTCGCGAAGAAGTTCGTGATCGCGCGGACGTGCGGGTAGCCCTTGACGTTGTTGAACAGGATCGGGTAGCTGCCGTCGAAGTGTTTCTGGATCCCTGTGAGCTCGAGGTCGCCCGAGACCGGGACGTCCGTCTCCATAAGGAGGCCTTCGCGGCGCAGCCAAGCGATCGTCTCCGGCAACGAGCGCAAAGCTTCTTTCGGCGCGCGCGGCCCTTTCGGGTCGCGTAGCTCGGTCTTCTTGGAGGTGCGCCGGACGTCAGCCTCGATCGTGGCCATGCGAGCCTCCTCCCAAGGGAGCCAACTGGCGGAGAAATTGAATGGTATGACCATTGCGAGCCATGGTCAATCCGCTCAGCAGGCTCCGGCGAAGGTCGTGTCGGCGAACTGCTCAAAGGTGATCGGCCCCGACACGAGCTTGTAGTCCGTCGCAATCTTCATCTCGGTGTCGAAGCCGGACTTGCTTATGCATCCGGTCCCGAAGCCCGATCTGATGTGATCGATGACCTTGGCGACGAGGGCCTTGTCGAACCCCTGGAACTGCGCCGCGGACGTGGTGTTCCCCATGATGAGGTCGGCGATCGCCGACGCGGTGTTCGCGCGGATGAAGTCGAGACCTTTCTTCTGGACGTTGACCATCCGCTTCACAAGATCCGGCTTGCTCGCGAGGACATCCTCGCGCGTGACGAGGTGCAGCGCCGCAGCCTTGTCCGAACCGATCTGGTCACGGTGCTGCCCGGACGCGTAGATGTCGAGTAGGAAGTAACCCACGTTGTCGGAGATGACCTTCTCGGCGATCGGCTCGAATGAGACGATCGCATCCACCCGCCCGGACTGAAGGGCGGTGTAGAAGACCGCGTTGTCGCCGCCGAGCGACACGAGCTCGGCATCCTTCTCAGGGTCGAGTCCGGCCTTCTTCAAGTACACGTTGCCGAGCGCCCATGTGCCGGACCCGGGTGTCGTGAAGCCGATCTTCTTGCCCTTGAGATCCTTGACCGTCTTCACCTGATCCTTGAGCTGCGTGCGCACAACGAGGCCGAAGATCTCCTGGTCGTGTAGCTCGATGATCGACTTGAATGGCGACCCCGCGAGCCGCGCGATGGGCACGTGCACGAATGCGTAGAGGCCGAAGTCGTACTGCTTCGCGATCATCCCCTGCCGGAGCGTCCCGCTCGAGCCGATCACGAACGTCTCAAGCTCGATGTTCTCCTCGCCGAAATAGTCCTTCGCGATCGCGACCAGCGTCGGGAGATTGAGCTCGGTCGAGTTGATCCCGGTCAGCGTGACCTTGTCTTTGGGGGGCTTGGGTGTCGCCTGCGCGGAGGACGACGGCGATGGCGACGGCGATGTGGCCGCGGGGCCGGCGCAGGCAGCGAACGCAATGGCACTCACCAGCAGCGCGACGAAGGATCGACGCATCTCTTTCCCCCTACCCGGCCAGCACCGCGGAGGGACGCCAGCGGAGCAGCCGTGCCTCCACGCGCTTGGCGATCTCGACCAGTGTGACAGCGAAGACCATGAGGATGAGCAGGATGAGATACACGCGCTTGGTATCGAGCAGGCCCGCGGCGATGTTCAGGCGGTAGCCCAGGCCGGCTGACGCGCCGACGAACTCACCGACGACCGCGCCTGTCAGCGCGAAGCTCACGCTCGTCCGGAGTGCGGCGAAGATCCAGGTGAAGACGGAGGGCAGCACGACGAAACGCGCGAGATGCATCCGGTCTCCGCCCATCACCAGGACGGCCTTTACCAGCTCCGGCTCGACGGACCTGACGCCTAGATACGTGTTGAAAAACACGACGAAGAACACTGTGAAGAAGCTGAGCGCGATCTTGGATGCGATGCCCAGGCCGAGCCACGGCAGGAGGATCGGCGCAACGGCGATCCGTGGCAACGAGTTGAGCGAGACAAGCACCGGCTCGATCAGCTCGGACGCGCGACGCCAGTAGCCCAGCGTGAGCCCGAGTGCAGCTCCGCCGAGAATGCCGAGGACGAGGCCCACCATGGCCTCGATCAACGTCGTTGAGAGGTCGCGCCCGAGTTGGCCCGACGCCGCATACGGACCCAGTTCGGCGATGGCGCTCGATGGACGCGCCAGGATCGCCGGGCTCGTGAGCACCAGGTCGAGGCCGAATCCCCCGGTCACAAGCTCCCAGAGCGCGAAGATCGCTGCGATCAGAGCCGCTCTCCGGAGCGCGAGCGACCAGGTGCGATTCACGCGACGACGGCATCGGGGAGCGTCGCACGGAACTCGTCGCGGAGCGCCTGCCAGATGGTGGTCTCGAGGCGGCCGAACTCCGCGGAGCCCCGCAGCGCGAAGGCGTCGCGCGGGTACGGGAGCGCGATGTCGTAGACGGCTTTCACCGCACCGGGCCTTCGCGAAAGGACCACCACGCGCTGGGCGAGAACGATGGCTTCCGCAAGGTCGTGCGTCACGAAGAGGATCGTCCGTGGCGACGCCTGCCAGATGCGGAGCAGCTCGGATTGGAGAAGCATCCGGTTCTGCGCGTCGAGCGCTCCGAACGGCTCGTCCATCAGGATGACCTGGGGGTCGTAGGCGAGCGTCCGCATCAGCGCGGCGCGCTGGCGCATCCCACCTGAGACCTGATGCGGGTAGTAACGCTCGAAACCCGTAAGCCCGGCCATATCGAGCATGGCCCGCGACCGTTCCCGCCGGACACCGGGTTCGACGCCGCGGATGACGAGGCCGAGCTGGACGTTCTGCTCGATGGTCTGCCACGGGAGAAGCGCGTCGCGCTGGAACACGTAGCCAAGGTTCAGCTCGCGGCGGCTCTTCGTGCCCGGAGCCGCGCCGTCGACCAGGATCCCGCCGACCACCTCGCAGTCCGCTGGATCCAGCAGGTTCGCGATGGCGCTCAGCAGTGTGGATTTGCCGCAGCCACTCGGCCCAACAACGGCGACGAACTCACCCCGCCCGATTTCGAGGGTCACGTCGCGGAGTGCCTCAACGCCCGCACGGAACCGGATGCCGACGTGCTGAAGGCCGATGCTCATCGCGGCACGATCCGCACGTCGACGAGCGCCGGGCGGCCTTCGTCGAGCGCCTTCACCGCTCGGCGCAGCGTCGCGGCGAGGTCGCCCGGGTCGTCGATCGGCCCGAATCCCTCGGCACCGAGATCGCGCGCTAATCCAGCGAAGTCGACGGCCGGGCGGTCCATGCGCTGGCCGATCCAGCGGTTCTCAGGCGGGCGGGCACGGACCCGGGCGACGTGATCCTGGTGCTCCTCGTCGTTGTAATAGCTCTGGTTATTCGCGACGAGGAAGAGCACCGGTATTTCGTGGTGCGCCGCGGTCCAGAGAGCCGTCGGGGCCGCGAGCATCTCGCCGTCGCCCACGACCGCGACGACCGGCCGACCGGTGCCGCGAGCGGCGAGCGCCGCGCCGACCGCGATCCCGGTGCCGGATCCCACGCCGGCACCACCGTCCGCGCCCAGGTAGCTCTTGGGCTTTACGAACTCCCACGTCGCGGCGGGCCACGGTGCAAGCGGTCCCTGTGCCAGGACGGTCTCCCGTGCGCGCTCGCCCAGCGCGGCGCGCAGCTCGGCGATCGCGCGGGCGAGGTGGATCGGTCGATCCGCGCTTCGCTTCTGGTTGGCAGCGGTCCATTCGCCACGGCGCTTCCGCGACCGATCGCCCGCGGCACGCGCGCGCTCCTCGGCCCGTCGGCGGGCGCCCGGGGAATCGGCCAGCGCACGCGCGACGGCTTCCCGGAGCGCGGACGCCGCCAGGCTCGCGTTCGCAGTGATGGCGACGTCAGCGAGTGGAAGCGCCTGGTAGTCGGCAGACCATGAGCGTGTCGCATACGGCTCGACTGAGATATCGATCAGCTCGACCTGATCTCCACGTCGTTCGCGGAGCGCGCCGGCCACGTCGACTTTCTGGATCGCGAGGATCAGGTCGGCCGCACGGATCTCCTCGACGACCGCGGCATTGGACTCTGTGCGCGCGGTCCCCTGGTGAAGGGGATGCTCGGTAGGGAAAGCTGCCGGACTGAGCCGGTCCGTGACCACCGCCGCACCGAGCGACTCCGCGAGTGCGATTACGTCGTTCCAGTCATCGCCCGTGTGGCCGAGCATGATGAGGGGGCGTTCTGCGCGCGCGAGCAGAGCGGCAGCACGCTCGATGACGTCGGCGTCCGGAGCGGCGAGCGATGGAGCAGCGACCCCCGCCAGGTCGGGAATCGCGACCGGCGCCGCGATCCTCTGTTCCTGCAGTCCCACGTCCAGACAGATGTATACCGGTCCACGCGGCTCGAGGTGAGCGATCTGCCACGCGCGCAGCAGCGCCTCCGGCATCGCGCCGACGCTCGCGGGCTGGTTTTCCCACTTGGTGAAGTTCCGGACGAGCTCACCCTGGGCATAGGCGGTGTGGATCCAATCGATCCACGGCCGTCTCGCGGTCGCGTCCATCGGACCCGTGCCCCCGAGCACCAGTACGGGCGCGCGATCACACCACGCACAGAAGATGGTCATGCTCGCGTGCATCAGCCCCACGTTGCTATGGACCGCCGCAGCCATAGCGCGGCCCGTGAATTTCGCATAGCCGTGCGCGATCGCGACGGCCACCTCTTCGTGGTTGCACAGAATCATCGAGGGCGCCTCGTTACCGAGGTAGTTGACGATGCTGTCGTGAAGGCCGCGGAATGATGCGCCTGGCTCTAGAGCGATGTAGGGAATCGCGAGGCGACGCAGCATTTCGGCGACAACGTCCGAGCCCCATTCCAACGAGGGCGGCCGTCCTGGAGCGGCGGGAACGTCGCGCCCGGTCGAGACCGGGGTCGTCAACCTATTTGTCGAGGCCCCGATCGATCGCGCTCTGGACGAAGGTGGCGTCGAGGAGTTTGCTGATGTCGAAGGCCTTCACCTTTGCGTCGCTCGCGCCAAGGGTCGCCTGCGCGTCGACGTACATTTCAGGCTTCGCGAACGGCTGGGACGGCGCGACGGTCAGGGCGTAGAAGTCGTACGTCGTGCTCATCGCGGCATCGTCGGTCGAGTTGAAGTACTTCTTCAGGACGCCGACGCCGAACGCCTTGTCCGACTTCAGCCTCTTGGTCCCCTGGACGATCGAGTCGACATACCGCTGGACAACGTCCTTGCTCGAGGTGATGTACGAGCGACGCACCGCGACCGAGGTGTTCGCCGAAGGGAGCTTCTGCGAAGCGAGGTCGTAGAGCACGTGGAAGCCCTTCGCCTCGAGGGTCAGTGAGTCCGGTGGCTGCGACACCCCGCCCTGGATCGCTCCGCTCAGCAGCGCCGCCGTTCGGTTCGCCGCTGAGCCGACCGCCTGGATGGACACGTCCTTGTCCGGATCGAGGCCCATCTTCTTTAGCGCGACGCGAGTTGCGATGTCCGAGGACGACCCCGGGCTGGAGACGCCGATCTTCTTTCCCTTGAGATCGTTCACGGTCTTGATATCGGCAGCGACCTCGAGAACGAACGGATATACGCCGGCGAGCTGACCGATCACGACGAGATCGGCGCCGTTCGCGACGGCGGCCAGCACCTCAGACCCGCCGACCTGCGCGAACGTGACCTGACCAGCGAGCACGGCTGGTATGCCCTGCGCGCTCGCGATATTCGAGAGGTTCACGTCGAGACCGTTCTTCTCGAAGAACCCGCCTTCCTTCGTCGCCCAGAGCGGCAGCTCGTCGCCGATGATGTTGCTGTAGGAGACTTCGAGGTGGACCGGTGGCGGTGGCGCCGCCGAGGCTCCGGGCGAGGGGCTCGGTGCGGACGCCGGTTGGCCGGTCCCGCCGCACGCCGCTGCCATGAGAATGGTCGCGAGTGACAGACCGACGGCACGACGCATCGCGTCACCTCCGCACAGGAGCCTGTGCCGGAATGGTAAGACCATTTGACCGCTGACGCCCTTCGCTCTCATCGGCCCGGCGCCGATGCCGTACGCGAGGAAGCCGCGGCTCCCGCCGCATAGCGTGGAGGAGCTCGTTCACACCTACACCGAGGACGGGATCTTGCTCGAGGGCGTCCGCTACGGACCGGCTTCTGCGGACATCACCATCGTCTACACGCACGGTGTCACGAGCACGGTGTTCCGGCAAACGCACGTTCGGGTCGGACGCGCGCTCGAGCTTTCGGGCTACACCATCGTCGCCGGCAACAACCGTGGCGCTGGCGTGGCCACCGCGCTGCTCCAGCGTTCGGGCCCGCGCGTGCTCGGCGGCTCGTGGTTCGAGCGGCTCGAAGACGCGACCAAGGACATCGCAGCGTGGATCGAGGTCGCGGCGAGCGGCAGCGCGAGCCGTATCGTTCTGCTGGGTCACAGCCTCGGCGCGATCAAGGCGATGCTGTATGCCTCCGAGATCCATGACCCGAGATTGGCTGGCGTCGTCCTGGCATCACTTCCTCTCCGCGGCGCTTCGCGCCCTCTTGATCCTGGCCTGCTCGCACGGGCGAAACGCGCGGTCGACGAGGGGAGGCCGGAGGAGCTGATCGACGATCTCGGGGCGCCAGGGTTGACCTTCGGACGGCTGAGCGCGGCGAGCCTACTCTCGCGCGCGGCGATCGGAGAGCGCGCGCAGCGGCTGCGGAATATCCCCTATCCGGTGCTCGGGATCTACGGCACCGAAGAGGTCGACGTCGGCGGACAGGCCGAGCTCGACCAGCTGGCCACGCTGCTCCCCGGGAGATTCAACGGGGCGATGATCGCTGGGGCGGATCACATGTACGCGGGCCACGAGGCGGAGGCAGCCGAGCTCATCGCCGGCTGGATCGGGTCGCAGGTGACGTCGTCCGGCATGCTCAGCGCGGAGTCATCTCCCCCGCCTTGATGGCGATGAGAAGTCGGTTCTCAGAGGGCGGCACCGGACAGTTGTAGTGCGGCGAGTACGCACAGGCCGGGTTATACGCGCGATTGAAGTCGACGACGTGGCGGCCTCCCTCGAACGGCTCGATATCGAGGTAACGGCCGAGCTCGTATGTCTCGCGCCCGCTCGTCCGATCCCGAAAGAAGATCTGTAGCGAGTCCGCCGGCACACCAGGCTCGAGCAGCCTCGTCGCGGCCACTCGGCAGTCACGCCCGTCCACCGTGAAGGAGAACCATCCCACGCGTTCGGCGGCCCGATCCTGTGTGCGCGTCGAACCGAGGGCGATCTTCTGCGCGTCGGCCTCGAGGGCCACGATGAAGCGGTAGGCAGGATCGTATGGATACCATCGCGGCGCGAGCGCCGAGCGAGCCGCGTCGGGATCGAGGATCACCACAGCCGGAGCGTTCTGGTGGGAGAGCCGTAGCCGATAACGACCGAGACGCAGGATCCCCGGACCACGCTTGAGGCCGTCGACGCGGAAGCCATCCTCTGTCGCCGCGATGGTCAGCTTCGCGCCGGCATCCGCCAGATCAACATCGCCGCCGGCGCCGACCTGGAGGATCTGGCCGACGGCCATTTCGTGACGCGCGACGGCCGCGAGGAACGACTCCGGACCGGAGAGCCACTCGCGGTAGCTTTCGCGGCTTTCGTCGGACTCACGCACGTTCTCGTCGGTCGGGTTCACCTGGTCCCCGCCGGCTCCTCCGCCGCGCGCGCGAGCGCCTCGATGGTCTCGTCGAGCCCGCGGCGCATGTCGCGCGTCTCCGGGCGCTCCGCACCAACGGCTGTGCTCGCGGCGAAGCGGTAGAGGTCCGCGGCGCCTTCGAGGATGCGTGGCGTCAGACCCAGCTCGGCGAAGGTCTTCGCGATCTCTTCCATCTCGCCTATCCAGCGATGCGCCACGCTTGGCATGCGCGGGATCTGCCGGGCCATGGTGGCGTGATGCTGGGCCTGGCTATCGGCGAGCTCCTTCGCGAGCTCGTCGTTCACGCCGAGGAGCTGCGCCGCGACCAGCAGCTCCGTCGCGAGCGCGGTAAACCCCTTGGTCAGTGCCGCGTAGCACATCTTGAGCGCCGAGGCGGTCCCGATCTCCTGACCTATGGGACGTACGTCGAGACCGGGGAGGTCGAGATGCTCCGCCTGCGGACCCGACGCGTAGAAGCGCGTCGTTCCCTGGCCGCGGGGGGGCGAACCGATGATGCCCACGTCCACGACTTCGCACCCCACCGTGGCGGCGACCGCGCGCACCGTCGAAGGCGCGACGGCATTGCAGTCGACATAAATTGGGCGCGCCCCCGTCGCGCGGAGGGCAGCGGCCACACCGCGCGCAACCTCGAGCGCCGACGCCGGCGGGACGATCGAGAGGATGAAGTCCGAGGCGAGCACCAGATCGGCAAGCGTCGGGGAGACCTCGAGCCGGTCGCGTGCGGCGAGGTCGCGCGTGCGCGCGCTGCGTCCTTCGAGACACGTTCGCACCGTCGCGCCGTACTCCCGGAGGGTCGACGCCACCGCGGAGCCCATCTCGCCGGGGCTGAGCAGCGCGACGTTCACGCCGCGAGTATCACGAGCCGGCGCGCGCGGGTCGAGGTCTGCCGGTCGTCAGTCCGGGGCGGCCTTGAGGCGTCGCGCGAGCGACCGCGAAGTAGCCAAGCAAGCTGCCAGGCCAACAAGCTGGAACATCGTCCCGAGGCCAACGGCGCCGCCGTCCGGCTCGTCTCGCGCGTCCCGAGTGGCGCCACGCCCGAGCGTGGCTCAGCTGACGGTGACCTCGATGTCGCCGAGCGCGCCGGCGCGACGCGCTCGCTCGATCGCGTCGAACCAAATCTTCGTGACGACCCGCGATTCACCGAGCTGCGAGGCGACCGTCGACAGCTCGTCGTCGCTGAAGGGCTTCGGCTCGCCGATCGCGTAGGCGAGCCAGAGACGATGCGCACTCTCCTCCAGCTCGAGCGCGAGCGCCAACGCGCTCATCACGTCGGACCCAACGACCACCGCGCCGTGTCCGCGAAGGAGCGCGGCCCTACCGGCCCCCACCGCCGCCGCCAACCGAGCGGCGCTCGTCTCGTCTCGCACCAGTCGCGGATCGTCGTACACGGGCACGTTTCCTCCGAACGGCGCGCCGGCGTTGAACGCCGCGATAAGTGGTTTTCCGGCGACGACGAGCGACGTCGCGTAGAGCGCGTGGAAATGGACGACGGCACGGACGTCCCGACGGGCGCGATAGAGGCCAACATGTATGGGGTGCTCGCTCGGAGGCACGCCTTCGACCGTTGCGCCGTCCGCGATACGCACGGTGGCCACGTCGTTGCGCCGGACCGAAATCCGACTGGCGCTGTGTCCGTTGATCTTGAAGACGTCGTCGTCTCGAACGCTGACGTGACCGTGCATGTCGAAGATGCCCGCGACAGCCAGCACCCGCGTCGCGAGGACGACCGCGTCCGCGGATCTCGCCTGTGAGGCGACGCTCATTCTGAGCGCGGTACGCCGGCCCAGCGCTTGAAGAGCGCGTGCTCCACCCCGAGCTGGTCGAGTGCTTTGCCGACGCTGTGCGCGACGATGTCGTCGACGGTCTTCGGCAGGTGATAGAAGCCCGGCGCGGGCGGCAGGATCACCGCGCCGGTGAGCGCGAGCTCGTGCATGAGCCGGAGATGCCCCGCATGGAGTGGCGTTTCCCGGACCATCAGGACGAGCGTGCGACGCTCCTTCAGGTGCACGTCCGCCGCGCGGACGATCAGGTTGTCGTTAAGCGAATTGGCGATGGACGACATCGTGCGGACGCTGCACGGCGCGACGACCATCCCGTGTGTCATGAAACTGCCGCTCGCGAGCGTCGCCGCCAGATCGCGCTCGTCATGCACGACGTCCGCGAGACCGAGCACGTCATCGATCTTCCACGTCGTCTCGTACGCAATGGTCGCCTTCGCGCCGGACGAGACGATGAGATGCGTCTCGACGTCTTTCGCTTTCTGCAGCGCTTCGAGCATGCGGATCCCATAGATGGCACCGGAAGCGCCTGAGATCCCGACGACGATCCTTCTCGTCATCGCTGCTCAGGAGCGCAGCGGGTCCTGTCCCAGGGGTAGGGGCCCCTGGGGGGGCAGGGGCCCCCAGGTCGGGGGTCCGGGCTCGCCGCACCCTCCCGCCGCGCGTTCGCTTCGTCACGGCAGCCCTGCCGCGGCGGGTCCCAGGGCCCGCGGCTCGCGCGCACCCCGCTCCCCCGTGCCACCCGCTGCGCTCGGGCGACCAGCGATGCGATCGGCAGGCTCAGGTCGGATAACCTTCCGGCGCTTCTTCGGAGGTCCAATGGCCCATCCGCATGTAGCGACGGCGATAGCGAAGGAGGGCGTCGATCTTCCGGTCGTCGGTCAGAGCCTCGATGACTTCGCCGACAAAGAGGATGTGATCACCGGTCGGGTGCTCCTCGCCTACCCGGCACCACATCACTGCCAAGCTGCCCGCCACTCCCGGTGCTGCAAAGCCGGACTGTTCGGCGACCGGGATCTTGAGGGCGGCGAACTTGTCGGGACCCTCGCCGGACTTGCCGGCGGCGACCGCGAGCTCCTGCTGTGAATCGTGGAGCAACGACACGCTGAACTCCCGTGACGCCTGGATGAGCCGCGTCGTACGCGAACCGGGATGCTCCGCGATCGCGACCATCGGCGGAACATGCGAGACATACATCACGGTGCCGGTCGCGCACGAGCGCTCGCCGCCGTGGGCTGCGCCGATGATCGCCACCGGATGCGCAATGCGCGAAAGGATCAACTTCGCCGCGGCGTATCTATCCGTCTTGGAGGAGAGCGCCGTCGACATCACATCCCGTCGTCGTTCGGAACGTCGCGCGGCGCCTCGTCGTCGTATCCGGGTCCACCTGGACCGTGCCCCACAGCGCGCGGGTCCACCGGCGTCCCGGGCATTGGGTCCGTGCCGATAAAGGCATCCGGTCTGGCCGCGCGCGTATCGGAAAGCTTCACGCGCCGGCGTGCGGTCTTCTCCCCGGTGACAAAGTGCTCGCCCCGGAGCGCAAGGCGCGCCTCTTCCTCGAGCTCCTCATCCCACTGGCCGAGCGAGTAGCCGTACCACGGCTGCTGAGGCCGCACCTTCGGTAGGCCGAGCTCGTTCCAGATCCGAAGAGCGTTCTCCATGTGCTCCTTCGTTGGGAGCGAGATGGGCGGCCAGGGCTCCTTGAGACAGGCGTTGATGAGCATTCCACTGTCGTCGGCCGGATCGCCGTGCCCGACGACGTCGCGGGCCTCGGCCGCCTGCTCGATGCCGGTGCCGCGGAAGGGCGGGGCGTGGCCTTTCTCGAGGTGCCCGGTGATCTCCACATCCTGCGCAGGACGAGAGCGGTAGCACACCGCCCACCAAAGCGCGGTCGCGTCTTCGGGATCGATGTCCTCATCGACGGCGATGCAGACCTTGCCGACGCCCTGATTGAAGCTCGACGCGGCGCGCAGCGCGCGCCAGATCTCGGCCTCGCGCGCGCCGCTGCTCATCTGGATCACGATGAGCTTTCTCAGGTTGGTGAGCGGCTCGTGCATGACTACTCGCTTCACACTCCGGATGTTGCAGGTCTGCCGGAGGTGCTGCGTGAAGATCGGCTCGTAGGCGACCTTCTTAATGACGCTCGACTCGGATGGCGTGACCTGGCTGATGAAGGAGACCCAGATCGCGTCGTTCCGATGCGTGATCGCGGTGATCTCGAAGAACGGGTTCAGCTGCCGGGGATGCATGTAGCCGTGTGACTCGCCGAAGGGACCTTCCTCCTCGAGCTCCTGCGTGTTGATGTAGCCCTCGAAAACGATCTCGGCGTCGGCTGGGACCTCGAGGGGTACGGTCTTACAGCGGACCAGACGGATCGGCGCGCCCGCGAGACCGCCCGCGATGGAGAGCTCGTCGATCCCGTACGGGACCTTCTGGACCGCCGCGTAGCTCACGACCGGCGGACCACCGATGACGAGCGCGGCTGGCAAGTGCTGGCCCTTCTTTCGCGCCTTCTGCCAGTGGATGTAGACGTCCTGCCCGAGGCCGGACGGGAAAATCCCAATGCGCGTCGGGCTCTTGATCTGGCCGCGGTAGTTGCCCTGATTGCGCACCCCGGTCTCGGGATCCTTCGTGAACCAATGCGTGCATGTCGTGTACGGTCCGTTGTCGAAGCCCGGGGTCGAGATCGGGATCGGGAACTCGGCCGTCCCACCCTTCGCCAGAAGCGCCTCGCCCATGTGCACCTCTTCGTGCACCGGTCCGTCTTCCACGATCGTCGGCGCGATGCGATTGGCGAGCGCGTTCTCCCAGCGTCCTGCGATCTCCTCGGGCTTGCAGCCGAGCCCCGTCGCGTAGACATATTTCGACGCGGCCAGCACGCCGACGCCAACGCGGAAGGGCGATGCGCCACCCTTCACGGTGCGAACGTCCTCGAAGAGGAAGGCGCGCCAATCTTCCTCGGGCAGACCCCCGCGGTATTGCCAGCGCACCAGCGGGTGTATCTCAGTTTCGGCCAGCATCGGACGGCGGACCCTCACCAAAAGCCCGGCGCGGTCGAGCGCCTCGAGGTGCTCGCGGAGGTCCGGGTAGCCTCTGCCACTTCGGGTCGTCGGGCGCGTCGCGACGGCCATCTAGCGTCTCCCCTGCGGTCGGATGAGTCGATGGACGTTGCCGGTCGGAAGGCGCTCCTCCTCGCGCTCCGCGAGCCTTTTGCGGAGCCGCTTCTCGAAGTCCTCGAGGTGGGAAACCATCAGCTCGCGCGCTCCGTCGGCGTCGTGTCGCCGGACCGCTTCGACGAGCTCCTCGTGCGCCTTCTGCGTCGTTCGCACGGTGCTCGGATTCCGCACTTCGCGCAGGGCCGGCACCAGCAGCTCGCGATACGCGGCCACCGTCGCATAGAGGACCTCGTTGTCGGCGGCGCGAGCGAGCTCGACGTGAAAATCCATACTGGCCTCGGCGTGCGTGACGCTGTCGCGTATGACCGCACGACCCTGCTGCGCGTTCTGTACGAGACGCGAAACGGCCGCCGCGTCCGCGCGCTGAGCCGCGAGCGCGGCGGTCGCGGCCTCGACCACCGTGCGCGCCTCAGCAAGCTCCGAGAGCGTCATCCGCTTGAGCCGAATCAAGGTCGAGATCGACTCCGCGACGCGATCGGTGTTCGCATCGGCGACGAATGCCCCGCCGGTCGCTCCGACCTTCACGCGGATGAGACCGCGCGCTTCCAGGACCCGCAGCGCGTCGCGGACCGTGATGCGTGAGACACCGAACTGCTCCGCGAGCTCTCGTTCCGATTGAAGACGATCGCCAGGGGAAAGCTGCGCGGAAAAGATCGCTCGTTCGATCTGGGAGACGATCTCGCCCGAGGCGCGTGCCTGATGGATCGGGGTGAACATCGCGACGTGAATGGTATGACCATTGAGGCCGCCGGGACAACCCGTCCCGGCGGCCACAAGAATTCCCTAGGCGCGCGTCTCCTGCTGCTGCTTCTGCGGCATGCTGTCCATGGTCACGCTCGGGTCGGCCTGGTAGAGCGAGAACTTGTTGCCCTCTGTATCGACGCAGGCCGAGAACCAGCCCTGGCCCGGGATCGGGAGCTTGTCATCGCCCGATCCGCCGAGCTCACGGACCTTCTTCAGCGATGCGTCGATGTTGTCCGTGCTGAAATAGACGATGGGCGCGCCCTTTGCGCCTCCCTCATCGGCGTAGATCGCGCCGGTCGGCTCATCTCCCTCCGTCATGAAGTAGTCCATCCCCGGCACGTTCATGTTCTTGAACTTCCAGTCGAAGAGGCTGCTGTAGAAACGCTTGGCGCGCTCCGCATCGGTCGCGACGAGTTCGAAGTGAACGATCTTCCCTGCCATGAGGTCTCCTCCCCTGTCGTAGCTCCGAAGAGCCTAACGCTCCCGAGCTAGTTAGGGCGCGGCCGCCAGGCGTCGAAGCGCCGCTCGAGCCATTGCAGGGTGAACGTCATGAGCATTCCGGCGCCGGCGATGAGCACGAGCCCCGCGAACACCTTCGAGCTCTGGAACGTAGCCCCCGCGACGAACATCATCTGCCCCACCCCGAACTGCGCCGCGACCGCTTCGCCGACGACCACGCCGGTCAGGGCGTGACCGATACCCAGGCGCAGTCCGGTGAGGATGAACGGAACAGACCCGGGGAGAGCGACAGTCCGGAAGAGCTGCAGATCCGACGCGCCGAACGATCGCGCGACCTTGATCAGATTCACGTCGAGATTCCGTACGCCGGCGGTCGTATTGATGATCATCGCGAAGAACGCGCCGAGGAAGACCACCGCTACTTTGGATTCGACACCGATCCCGAACCAGATGATGAGCAGCGGCAGCAGCACGATCCGCGGCGTCGCGTAGAGGAACGTCACGAACGGATCGAGGGCGTAACGGAAGCGGGCGTACCACCCCATGAGCAGACCTAGCGGGATCGCCAAGGCCGCCGCAAGGAGATACCCGTACGAGAGCTCCTGACCGCTCGTGAGGACGTCCTTGACGAACTTTGGGTCGCGCGCGTACGTGCCGAACGCCTGGCCGATCTCGACGGGCGTCGGCAGGAAGAGCTGAGTCGGGGCGACGAAGAAAAGCGGTCCGAGCGAGATGCCCTCCGGCCAGACGGCGCGGATCACACCCACGCCCTGCCATACCGCCAGGAAGATGATCACCGCGGCGAGGCCGATCAGCTTGGATTCGTAGCTGTGAAACCGGCTCTCCCCGGTCCGTGCGTCGGCTGGCTTTCCCGCGAGCCACTCGGGCTCCGCCGGTGTCGCGACGGGCCCATACGGATCCGCCTGTCCCATGCCCTGGAGCGCCATCAGGCCACCGCCCGCGTGCGCAGCGTCTCTGATCGAATCACCTCTTCGCGGATCGTCTCCCAGATCGTGCGTTCGTAGGCGACGAACTCCACTTCGCGCTTGAGTCTGAGATCGCGCGGCCGCGGTAGCTCGATTTTTATGTCGAGCTTTACGCGGCCTGGCCGCGCGGTGAAGACGATCACGCGGTCGGCCAGGTACACGGCCTCGGCGATGTCGTGTGTGATGAAGATCGCCGTCTTCCGCGTCTCACCCCAGATGCGCGTGAGCTCCTGCTGCATCGTCTCGCGCGTCTGCGCGTCCAGGGCCGCGAAGGGCTCGTCCAGGAGGAGCAGCTCCGGGTCGGTGGCCAGCGCGCGCGCGAGGTTGACGCGCTGCTGCATGCCGCCGGAGAGCTCCGAGGGCCAGCTCTCGGCGAAGCCGCCAAGACCGACCAGGTCGATCAGTCGTTTCGCGATCTCGCGGGACTCGCGGCCGGCCCGGTGCTGCATCTCGATGCCGTAGATGACGTTCCCCATGACCGTTCGCCATGGCAGCAGGCTCGGCTGCTGGAACACCATCGCTCGATCCGGACCTGGCGCGGTGATGTCGCGATCGTCGAGGAGCAACGAGCCCGACGCGATGGGGATGAGTCCGTCGACGGCATTGAGGAACGTCGTCTTTCCGCATCCGGAGGGTCCGACGATCGAGACGAACTCTCCTTGAGACACGATCAGATCGACGCCGTCGACGGCGACGAGCTCATCGCCCGTACGCTGGCGGCGATAGCGGATGCCGACCCGACGTGCCTCGAGCTTCACGGTCACAGTCTCCACGTCAGCGCGCCGTTGGTCCAATGGTATGATCATTCGCCGTCCTGAGGTCACGCCCTTTCGCTGGAGGTGTGGGCATGCGACGGCTTCTTACTGCGCTCGCCTTGGGTGGGCTCCTTCTCGCGGCCTGTGGCGGCACCGCGGCCGCGCCGTCTCCATCATCGAAGACTGCGCCGCCGCGTCCGAGCACGACGGAGTCTCCCGATGCGGTGATGACCCGCCTCTACGAGGCGGCGAAGGCCGAGGGAAAAGTTGCCATCTATTCATCGATGAACACCGACGACGCCAAGAAAGTGTTCCCTGTGTTCGAGGCGAAGTTCGCGGGCGTCAAGGTGGAGCACACGCGCGCGTCGGGCGAAGTGCTCACGACGCGCGTCGTGACTGAGAAGAAGGCGGGGCAAGACCTCTTCGACGTCGTCGAGTCGAACCTCTTCGAGGTCGGCTACATCATCGATCAGGGCTATACACAGAAGTACGTGGTCGCGTCGGCCGCTGACTACCCCGCAGAGGTCAAGGGCGCCGACGGCGCGTTCATCGCCGCGCGCCTCAACAACGACATCCCCGGAATCAACACGGCGAAGCTGCCCTCGGGCGTGACCATCAAGACCTGGAAGGACCTCTGCAATCCGGCGCTCAAGGGCAAGATCGCGGTCGAGCAAGGGGACGTCGTGGTGTACTCGGCACTCCGCAAGATCCTGGGAGACGCCGAGGCGCAGGCCGTGCTGAAGTGCATCGCAGCGAACCAGCCCTCGCTACGGAGCGGCCACACCGAAATGGCGAACCTCCTGGCGGCAGGGGAGTTCGCGGTGACGCTCTCCTCGAACGGCCACCGCCTGGCTCAGCTGAAGAACGAAGAGAACAAGCCGATCGACTGGGGTCGGACCGACCCGATCATCACGGACGTCCAGGGCATGGCGCTCGCCAACAAACCACCTCACGCGAACGCCGGCAAGCTGCTGATGGAGTGGCTCACCTCGGTGGACGGTCAGAAGGCGATCCAGTCGACCGGCCGCGTCCCGGCCAACCCGAAGGTCCCGCCGAAGTACCCGGACTTGAACAACTTCGCGAAGATCTTCTACGTGAGCCTCGCGCTCCGCGCGGACTTCGATAAGGACCAGGCGTTCTGGAACAGCACCCTGGGCGTCAAATAACCTCGAGCTGATGGCGGCCACGACCGTCGGGCGCCGCGCTGGGATGCGCATCCCGGCCTGGCGCGCGGAGATCGTGGTCGCCGGCGGCGCCGCTCTCTTCCTCGCGTATCTCACGGTCGTGCCCCTCGCGATGCTCCTTCTCGGCGCCGTGTCCGCGTCGGGGAGCGCGCTCGATTTCCAGTTCACGACCCGCTACCTGGAGCGCGTCGTCACCGATCAAGCCTCGCTCGAGCTACTCGCCAATTCGCTTATCTACGCGGGCGGCGCAGCGGCCCTCGCGTTCGCCCTCGGAACTGCTGCCGCATGGGCGGTGGAGCGGACGAACATCCCTGCGCGGAGCCTCTGGTACGGCCTCGCCCTCGTTCCACTGATCGTGCCCGGGATCGTCCATACCGTTGCCTGGCTCTTCCTGCTGAGCCCGGAGATCGGCTGGATCAACGCCCCGCTCAAGACGTTCTTCGGCTTCTCGCTCTCGGTCTACAGCCTCCCTGGGATGATCTGGATCGAGGGTCTGCACACCGCCCCGCTCGCGTTTGTCCTCATGAGTGCGGCGTTCCGCGCGATGGACCCGAGCCTCGAGGAGGCCGCGGCGGCGAGCCGGGCCGACGCGTGGAAGACGTTCCGGCGCGTGACCCTTCCGCTCCTTCTCCCAAGTGTCGCGTCGGTGCTGCTCATCCTGTTCGTGCGAGCGCTCGAGGGATTCGAGGTCCCGGCGATCATCGGCGTGCCGGGGCGGATCTTCGTCTACACCTCCCGAATCTATCTCTCGCTGAAGCTCTACCCGCCGAGCTTCGGGCTTGCCGCGGCATACGGCCTCGTGCTTCTCGCCATATCCATCGTCGGTCTCGTCCTCCACCGGCGCGCGACCCGCCACGCCGAGCGGTACGCGACCGTCACGGGAAAGGGCTACCGGCCGCGGCGCCTGCAGCTCGGTCGGTTTCGATACGTCGCGCTCGGCGCGCTAGGGCTCTACGCGTTTCTCGCGGTCGTTCTGCCGTTCCTGGTCCTTATCTACGCGAGCCTCGTCCGCGTGTATTCGGTCCCCTCGCTCGAGTCGCTCCGCGAGCTCACGCTCTCGAACTACTCCTTCATCCTCGAGGACGAGCTGACGAGGACCGCGGTCTTCAACAGCCTGATCCTCGGCCTCGCCTCGGCGACCGTCGTCGTCGCGGTCACCGCCGTGATCGCGTGGATCACGGTCCGCACGCGGCTTCCCGGGCGCGGCGCGCTGGACTTCCTCGCATTCGTTCCGATCACGATCCCGGGGATCGTCCTAGGGATCAGCCTTATCTGGGTGTACTTCACGATCCCGATCCGGATCTACGGAACGCTCTGGATCCTGCTCGTCGCGTACGTGACGCGGTACCTTCCGTACGGGATCCGCGGCACGACCTCGGCGCTCGTGCAGATCCATCGCGAGCTCGAGGAGGCGGCCGGCGCGGCCGGCGCGCGCTGGTGGGCAACGTTCCGCTACATCCTCATCCCACTGCTCCGGCCCGCGCTCGTGGGCGTGTGGATCTACGTGTTCATCATCTCGCTGCGCGAGCTCGGCGCCGGTGTGCTTCTTTACTCGAGCCAGAGCGTCGTCCTGGCGGTACGCATCTTCGACCTCCGCGACTCCGGCAACTACACATCGATCGCGGCGCTTTCAGTCTTCCTCATCATCGTGCTCGTGACGCTCGTCTCCGTGCTCCAGCGCATCGGTGGGCGCACGATCCGCGAAGCGTGACCACACTCCGGGTCGAGTCGCTTCGGAAGACCTTCACGGCGCAGCGAGGCGCCGTACGCGCGGTCGAAGATGTCTCGTTCACGGTCGAGGATGCGCGTTTCTTCACGCTGCTCGGTCCTTCGGGTTGCGGCAAGACGACGACCCTTCGCTGCATCGCCGGACTTGAGCGCCCCGAGGCCGGCACGATCCGGCTCGACGACGATGTGCTCTCCGGGGACGGCCGCTTCGTCCCGACCCACGCGCGCGATATCGGAATGGTCTTCCAGTCTTACGCGATCTGGCCGCACATGACCGTGTTCGAGAACGTCGCGTTCCCGCTCCGCGTCAGCGAGCACCCTCCATCGCGGGCGGAGACCCGCCGCTTGGTCGCGGAAGCGCTCGTGCTCGTCGGGCTCGAGGGCCTCGAGGAACGCCCCGCGCCGCAGCTTTCCGGCGGCCAGCAGCAGCGGCTCGCGCTCGCGCGCGCGCTCGTCCGCAAGCCCAAGCTGCTGCTGCTGGACGAGCCGCTCTCGAATCTCGACGCGAAACTGCGGCAGCGCATGCGCATCGAGCTGCGCGAGCTGCAGCGGCGACTTGGCATCACGACGGTCTATGTCACCCACGATCAGGGCGAGGCGCTCTTCCTGTCCCATCGGGTCGCGGTGATGCAGAACGGCCGCATCGTCCAGGAAGGCCGGCCGCGCGATCTTTACGCGTCTCCCGCGTCGGCGTTCGTGGCGGACTTCGTCGGGGATGCGACGTTCCTGCCGGGAGAGGTCGTCGAAGGCGGTGTGCGCGCGCTCGGGGGCATCGTGAGATGCGCGCTGAGCGAAGCGCTCACCCCGGGGGCGAAAGCGCTGCTCGTGATGCGCCCTGAGCGAGTCCTGGTCCGGAGCGCCCCTGCGGGACTGGTGAATGAGTTCGCCGGCACGCTCCGCGTCGCGGCGTTCCTCGGCGACCACCTCGACTGCATCGTCGATGTGGTCGGCACTGAGCTTCGCGCCCGGGCGCACCCCACGGCGGAGCTCCGCCGCGAGCAGCGCGTGTGGGTCGAGCTTCCACCGGAGCACTGCCTCGCCATCCCCGACGATGGATGGCGGCCGCGGGCGCTCGCGCGTACTTTTGACGACGACGAGACCTAGGGGAGGCCGGCAGATGGCGGTCGCGACGCGTCACTCGGTCGAAGGCGTTCAGCGAGGCATCCGCGACATCGCGACGCGATGGTCCAGTGAGCGAGCTGACCGGCAACAGCGCCGCGAGCTGCACGCGTCGGATTTCGCCGAGATCGCCGAGACCGGATTCCTCGAGCTGGTCGTGCCTGCCGAGGCCGGCGGGCTCTGGGCCGCCACAGCGACCTCGACGCGAGCGGTGTGCGAGGTGCTCCGCGAGCTCGCGCGCGCGGACTCATCGGTCGCGCTGGTCAGCTCGATGCATCTGACCGTCGTATATCTCTGCTGGCTTTCGGACCTTGAGGCGCCACCCGAACGCGCCAGAGCGTGGGGTTCGCAGCGCCGCGAGGTATTCCGCTCGATCCAGGACGGCGCGTGGTACGGGACGATCACGTCGGAGCCGGGGAGCGGCGGCGACGTCACGAAGACCAAAGCCACCGCGGAACCGATAGCAGATGGTCGCTATCGCTTCTCCGGAACGAAGCACTTCGGCAGCGGCTCCGGGATCACCTCGTTCATGATGACAAGCGCCCTTCCGACGGATGCGAAGACCCCCGAGATCTTCTACATGGACGTGCGTGGTGCCCGCTGGGATGGAAGCACCGGCATCACACTTCTCTCACCGTGGGACGGCCACGGCATGATCGCGACGCAGAGCCATGCGTTTCGGTTCGACGGTTACACGGCGGCGCTCATCGGATGGCCGGGCTACCTCGAGAAGCGATTGCCCCAGGCGGGGCCCTTCCTCTCGTGCGCCTTCTCGGCGGTGATCGTGGGGATCGTCGAGGCGGCGATGGAGGCGGCACGCCAGGCGATCGGACCGAAGCGGACCACGCTGCGCGCCTACGAGCAGGTGGAGTGGGCGCAGGCGAACGTCGAGGCCTGGCTGATAGCGCAGGCGTACGAGGGGATGCTGCGCGCCATGGAGCGCGAGAGTGGACGCGGCACGCTCGAAGGCAAGACTGCGATCGCCGATCTCGCTGAGTCGGTTACGAGCCGGCTCTGCAAGATCGTAGGCGGCGGTACATTCGGTCGCGGCTCGCCGTTCGGCCACTTCGCCGAGGACGTGCGCGCGCTCGGGTTTCTTCGGCCACCGTGGGGACTGGCATATGACAGGCTCTTCGAGTCGTCCTGGGCGAGTTGAGTAGGAGGCGGCAAATGGCGACGACGATTCCAACCAAAATCTCGACACCCACCGATCTGCGGGACTGGCTCCGACGCGTCGACGCGCTCGGCGAGCTGCAAACGGTCCGCGGTGCGAATACCGAAGAGGACATCGGCATGGCGACCGAGCTTCTCGGACGGACCCGCCCCTCGAAGGCGACGGTCTTCGACGAGATCAAGGGATACAAGAAGGGGTTCCGTGTCCTCTCTAACGGGCTGGGCTCCTTCGGTCGTATCGCGGTCACGCTGGGGTTAGACCCGAAGGCGTCGCCGCACGAGCTCGTCCGCATGTGGCAGGAGCGGGTCCGCAAAGGAATCACGACTATCCCCGCCGAGGTCGTGAAGGACGGCCCGGTCTTCGAGAATGTGCTCCGCGGCGACCAGGTCGACTGCTTGATCTTCCCCACCCCGAAGTGGCACGAGTTCGACGGCGGACGGTACCTCGGGACCGGCAGCTTCGACATCACGCGCGATCCGGACGAGGGCTGGGTGAATCTCGGCACCTATCGCGTGATGGTCCATGACAAGACGCGGCTCGGCTTCTACATCTCGCCCGGGAAGCACGGCCGTCAGCACCGCGACAAGTGGTTCGCGCGCAAGGAGAAGATGCCGCTGGCGTTCTGCGCGGGCGGTGACCCGCTGCTCTTCCTCGCGGCATGCACCGAAATCCCGTACGGCACGACCGAGTACGACTGGGCCGGCGGCGTGCGCGGCGCGCCATATCGCGTGATGAAGGGGCCGGTCACCGGACTACCGATCCCGGCGGACGCCGAGATCGTGATGGAAGGCTGGGTCGATCCCGAAGAGCGCGAGGTCGAGGGGCCATTCGGCGAGTGGACCGGCTACTACGCGTCGGGCGAGCGAGCCGAGCCGGTGTTCCGGGTCGAGGCGATCTACCACCGGAACGACCCGATCATTCTGGCGTCGCCGCCGAACGTGCCGCCGGACGAGCAGTCCTTCTACCGCGCGTTCATGCGGAGCGCGCGCTTACGCGGCGACATCGAGGCCGCCTCGATCCCCGGCATCGTCGGCGTGTGGTGCCACGAGGTCGGCGGCTCGCGCCTGTTCAACGCGATCTCGATCAACCAGCGCTACGCGGGCCACGCGCGCCAGGTGGGACACGCCGCGGCGAGCGTCCACACGGGCGCTTATCTCGGCCGCTACACGGTCGTCGTCGACGACGACATCGACGTCATGGACCTGGAGCAGGTGCTCTGGGCGATGTGCACGCGGAGCGAGCCCGCCGAGTCGATCGACATCATCCCCCGGGCGTGGTCGGGCCCGCTCGACCCGCGCATCCATCCCGACAAGAAAGGCTTCAGCTCGCGGGCGATCATCGACGCGACCCGGCCGTGGGAGTGGCGCGACAAGTTCCCGGTATCGCAGCTGCCGACGCCCGAGACCAAGCGGAAAGCTCTAGAGCGCTGGGGCTGGCTCGTCGGCAAGGGAGAGAAGCCGAAGGACCTGCCCTGAGCGCAAACAAGGTGACAATGGCGTAACTGGCACGGCGCGCGCGAGAATCGAGGCATGAATGCCTTGGTCCACACGTTCAAGAGCGACATCGCCGACGCCGACGGCCATGTTTACGTCGCCCGTGCGGTCGGCCGCGGACGAAAGAACGGCACCTGGGTCGGCTGGATCGAGTTCACACCTCGGGGCACCGGCGGCATGGTCCGGAGGAGCCCGATCGAGACGACGCAGCCGAACCGGGCCGCGCTCGAGTACTGGGCCGGCGGCCTCGAGCCCGTCTACCTCGAGGGCGCTCTCGAACGCGCGATCACGCGCGACCGGATTCCCGCGCAGCTTCGAGGTAAGCACTAAGCGGAATAGTTTTCCGACGATGTCCACCGGAGCGCTTAAGTAAGGAAGGGCTCGTAGAGAGGACGGTCGAATGGTATAACCTTTGCCGCCGCTGCCCGGTGCGTCGGCGGCGCGGAGGTGGCGGGAGATGCGCAGGTTCAGAGGCGCGCTCGTTCCGGTCACGGTCCTATCGGTGATCTTCGCGGCGTGCGGCGCCGCGACGCCGGCCCCCAGTCCATCGCCCTCCTCGGGCGCGACACTCGCGCCCGAGCTCGTCAAGATCAAATCCTCGTACGGCAACGTGACGCCGGCGAACCTCGCACCCTTCTTCGCGAAGGAGATGGGCATTTTCGCGAAGCACGGCCTGGACGTCGACCTCGTACTTATCGACGGTGGCGCACCGTCGGCGGCCGCGCTCATCTCTGGACAGATCCAGTTCGGGAACTTCGGTGGGACCGAAACGATGAGCGGAGTCGCCGCCGGCTCCGACATGGTCGCGGTCTCGCTCTTCGTTCCCGTGACGCCCTGGCAGCTCCTCGCGAAATCCGACTACAAGACGCCTGAGGACCTACGCGGCAAGGTGGTGGGGGTCGCGTCCAAGGGCGGTTCGAGTGAGGTCGCGGCGGACCTTTCGCTTCAGCGGCTCAAGCTCGACCCCAACAAGGACGTGACCAAACAGGCCCTCGGATCGGTCGCGAACCTCACAGCGGCGATGATCGGCGGGGCCGTCTACGCCGGGCCCGGGCATCCGCCGGACACGGTGCTGCTCCTCAAGAACGGCTTCAAGGTGATCGTCGACCTCGCAGCCGAGAAGATCCCGGCCACCGACAACTGCACGGTCGTGCGTCGCTCTTATTTGCAGACGAATCGCCAGACGGTGCAGGCGTATATCGACGCCGAGATCGAAGCCATCGCCGCCGCCAAGAAGGACAAGCCTGGAACGATCAAGGTCATGAGCAAGCTCCTGAAGATCGAAGACCAGGACGCCCTCGGCCAGGCATATGACTTTTACGTTGGCCAGATCATGCCGACGTATCCGCACCTCGACGTCGCGGCATTCAACTACACCAGGGACGCGCTCGCCGCCACCAATCCGAACGTCAAAACCTTGGACGTCACGAAGGCGATCGACGATTCCTTCGTCGCCGATGCGGAGAAGCGCGGGGTCGGTAAATAGCGGAGCAGCGGTACGGGTCGGACGTCATCGTCGACCTGCTCCGGGCGTTCGGGATCGAATACGTCGCCCTGAACCCCGGAGCGTCGTACCGGGGTCTTCACGACTCGCTCGTCAACTACGGCGCCAACAAGCCCGAGATCATCCTCTGCACTCATGAAGAGATCGCGGTCTCCATCGCACACGGGTACGCGAAGGCGACGGGCCGGCCGATGGCCGCCGCGGTGCATGACGTGGTCGGTCTCCTCCACGCGACGATGACCATCTACTACGCGCACGTGGACCGCGCGCCCGTGCTGGTGTTGGGCGCGACGGGACCGGTCGATCGGAACAAACGACGTCCTTACATCGACTGGATCCACACCGCGCAAGTGAACGGCAACGCCGTGCGCGACTACACGAAGTGGGACGACCAGCCCGCGACCGTGGCCGACTTCCCGGCGTCCTTCGCGCGCGCCTACCGTATGGCGACCACGGAGCCGTGCGGCCCGGTCTACCTCTGCTACGACGCGGGACTGCAGGAGGAGAAGCTTGCCCGGCCGATCGACGTGGCCGAGGTTGCGGCGGCCGCACGGCCGAGCGCGGCGCAGGCAGATCCCGCCGCCATCATGAGGGCCGCGGACCTCATGGCACGAGCGGAGCGGCCCGTCATCATCACCGAGTTCACCGGACGCCATTCCGACGCGGTCGGCGAGCTCATCGCGCTGGCCGAAGAGACGGCCGCGGCGGTCATCGACCTGAACGGCCGGATCAACTTCCCGAACCGCCACCCACAGAACATGACCGGCGGCGACGCGCTGAAGGACGCCGACTTCGTCCTCGCGCTCGACGTCGGCGACCTCTCGCGGTCGCTGAACGAGCTCGACCGATTGACGAACGAGAAGCGCTCGCGCATTCCGGCAGGGACGCCGATCGTCGACATCGGTCTCTCTGAGCTGCGACAGAGCAAGTGGGCCGAGGACCTCGGCCAGTTCCAACCCGTGGCTCTTTCGATCGTCGCGGACACGCGGCTCGCGATCCCCGTGCTTCGCGCGGCGGTCCGCGAGCGCGCCGGGGGACGCGATCGATCGGCGCGCTGCGCCGAGCTGCAGCGAAAGCACGACGAGATCCGCGCACGGTGGGAGCGCGATGCTCGGGAGGACTGGGACGCGTCTCCGCTCACGGCGCCGCGCCTCGCCTCCGAGATCTGGTCGGTGATCAAGGGCGAGGACTGGATCCTGACGTCGAACACGCTCGAGGACTGGGCGCTGCGTCTGTGGGACATCGACGGCCCGCGGCGTCATCCGGGCCGCTCGTTCGGGACGGCGACGCAGATCGGAACCTCACTCGGCGTTGGCCTGGCGTATCGCGGCACGGACCGCCTCGTCGTCGACATTCAGCCCGACGGTGATCTCCTGTACGACCCGGGCGCGCTCTGGACCGCCGCGCACCACCGCATCCCTCTGCTGGTCGTCATGTACAACAACCGGGCTTACTACAACGACTGGGAGCATCAGCTCCGGGTCGCGCAGCATCGCGGCACGCCGAAGGAGAACGCGCGCATCGGTCAGGAGATCGACGACCCGGCGCCCGACTTCGCGATGCTCGCGCGTTCGTTCGGCTGGCACGCCGAGGGTCCGATCGCCGATCCCGCGAAGGTACGTCCGGCTCTCGAGCGCGCGCTCGAGGTCGTTCGCAGAGAGAGGCGACCCGCGCTCGTCGACACGATCGTCCGCCACCGGCAAGAGAAGCGTTTTCGCTAGGAGGAGAGATGCGCAGACTCGTCACGCTCATCGTGTTCGCGGGGATCGTCGTCGCGGCCTGCGGAGGCGGAACCCCCGCGCCGTCGCCGGCCGCTTCCGTGCCCGCAGCCGCGTCGGCGACGCCGGTCACGCCGATCAGCGTCAAGGCCGCATATACGAATCTCACCGGCGACAGCCTCCCGATCTGGACGGCCATGGACGCCGGCATCTTCACGAAGAACGGGCTCACCGTCGACCTGCAGTCGATCAACGGCGGCTCCCAAGGGATGGCCGCGCTCCTCGCCGGGAGCGTCGAGATCATCAGCGTCGGCGGTGCTGAGTCCCTGTCGGCGACCGCGAGCGGCGGCAAGATCACGGTCACCGCCATCCTGACCCCCGTATTCCCATATCTCCTCATGGCCGCGCCCGACATCAAGACGGCGGCGGATCTCAAGGGCAAGAAGATCGGTATCTCGAGCCCGGGAGGCTCCGCGGACATCGCGACGCGCAAAGCGCTCAAAGCGCTGGGGCTCGATCCGGAGAAAGACGTCACGCTGGTGCCACTCGGCTCGCACGCCCAGCGCACGGCCGCCCTTTTCGCGGGGTCGATCCAGGCGGCCGTCGATGACCCGCCAAACACCGCCGAGCTGATCGACCGCGGTTTCCACAGCGTGTACGACCTCGCGGGCCAGAAGCTCCCGACCGCACAGACCGGGATCGTGGTGCAGACCCCGTTCATCTCAGCGAAGCGTGAGGCGATGCAGCGCTGGATCGATTCTCTCGTCGAGGCGGTCGCTTACATGAAAAAGAACAAGGCCCAGACCGTGACGATCATGAAGAAGTACTTCCAGGCCGACCCGGCGGCGAAGGGCTTCGAGGAGGCGGTCGAGTTCTACGGGAGCGAAGCGCTCGCCGCACTGCCCTACCCCAAGCCCGAGCTATTCGCTGCGGCCCAGGAGACGCTCGGCGCTTCCAACCCGGCCGTGAAGGCCCTCGATGTCAAGACGATCCTCGACGAGTCGTTCGTGAAGAGCGCCGCGGATCGGGGCTTGGACAAGAAGTAGGAAATGAGGGCCAGCGCGAGCTGGCCCTCACCCCTCTATTGCTGGAAGTAGGCGCAGCGGTTGCGACCGAAGGGCTGAAAAGGTAAGTCCGGACCCGCCGAGGAGACTTCGCGGACGAACTGCGTGACTGGGACACCGGCGTCGTAGCCGATCACGACCGCTTCAAAGGCGACGCGCCCCGAGTCCATGCCGACCCCCGAGATCCTTTCGAGGAGTCCCGTCCCGACGATCGTCACGACGCTGTTCAGGGCGGCCCCGTCGGTGTAGTAGAAGTGCAGCACCTGCGGGCTCGCCGAGGTGTACGCCTGGTCGGTGCCAGGCCGGTACACCGTGACCTTCCACGAAGGGAACGTATCGACCTCGCGCACGATATTGCCGTCGTTGTCGTAGAAGACCTTGATGTTGGCGTCGCCCTCGAAGTGAGCGCGGATCTCGAATCCGCAAATTCTGCTCGCGACGTTCGCAGGGACGTCCGCGTCGACGTGGTGCCGCACTTGAAGCGGCTGGTCGGCTGAAGCGTTGCCCTGCATCGCTGTGAGTAGGGCAGCGACGAACGCGAATAGCTTGAACATGACCCTCCCCTTCGTCAGTCCCCTGACCAACGGGGGCAAGTCTTAATGGGTAGTCAAGCAACCAGCCGTTCGTTCGTGGCACGAGATGGCTCGTAGAACTTGGACGACGGCAACTCTGATTCGGGGCCGGGTATGGCGCCCGAAACTGACCTTATATGGGCTCCTGGGCCGTCCGGGGCGTGATGGCAGCGTTCGCCATCTTTCTCGTCATCGCAACCGTCCCCCGCTCGAATCTGACGCCGGCGCCGACGGCCACGCCTTCGCTGATTGCCGCCGCGAGCGAGGCGCCGATCGCCGCGAAAGTTGCGGACGCCTGCCGCGGGCTTGACGACTCGGGCGCGTCCCCGATCCCCTTCCCGGCGCGCACAGCGGCGGAGGTGACAGCAGGCGCACGGCGCGATCCGTCGATTCGTCTGCTGTTCAACGACCTCGTCGGTGTTCGTCCCGGACCGATGCGCGACCCGCGAGCGCCCGCGTGCCGGCCTGAGCTGCTCGAGCTCGGGCAGCCGATCTTCGTCCGCCAGTACCCCGCGACTACGGGCAAATGGCTCCTCCCAGTGCGCTACCAGGACCAAACGCTGGTGACGGTCTTCGTGTCGAGCGGCGCCGATGGAATGGGCACCGTCGGCGGAGGTCGCGGCGGCGGGATCACGATCCCGAGCGAGGCCGAGGCGCGAGCCGCCGGAGGAACGAAGGACGATCCGATCAAAGACGCGGAGCTTGTTCTAGGCAACGCCAGCTGCGGAAGGGATCTGGTGATGTGGAGGCTGGTCCGGCGGAGCGGAACGACCGTCTACCTCGTCCCCGAATTCCCCGGCGCCGCGCCGCCGGGCGCCCTCATGACGGACCGCGAGGTCTGGTTCAGCACATCGGGACGGCCGACCGCGAACGCGAAGCTCGCCGCCGCCTGCTAGTCGATCACTTCGGCAGCTCGGCCCAGATCTTCTCGGCGGTCACCGGCAGGCTCATAACCCGCGCGCCGCAGGCATCCTGGACGGCGTTCGCGACGGCGGCGCCGACCGCGGGATTGGCGAGCTCGCCGACCGACTTCGCGCCGAAAGGCCCGGGTCCCGGATGGTCGGTGATCAGCTCGATCCGTAGTGGCGGCGCGTCGGCGATCGTCGGGAGCTTGTAGTCGCCGAGGTTCGCCGTCACGACACGGCCGTCCTCAACGCGAAGCTCTTCCATGACGGCCTGACCGAGGCCGAAGATGAACCCTCCCTCGAGTTGCCCGCGCAGCGCGACCGGATTGATGACCGTGCCGACATCGGCAACGAGCGTGGCGTCGTCGATCTTCAGCGAGCCCGTTTCGCGGTCGATGGTTACCCGTAGGGCGTAGGCGTACGTCGAAGCCTCGTGCGTCTCCTGCGCCGCTTCGCCCGTAACCTCGATCTCGCTGGCATCGTCGATCGAGCGCCCGAGCTCGGCGAGCTTCGCGTTGAGCTTTCGCGCCGCGTCGAGCGCGGCGCTCCCCTGGACAGGCGTCACGCGACTACCGCCCACCCCCGGATCGCTGAGCACGGCGTCGGTCGTGCCACGGCTTACGGCGACGCGATCGAGCGGGATGCTCAGCTCGGCCGCGACTATTCGCTGGAAGAGCGTGTGCGCGCCGCCGCCCTGGTCGGACACGCCCGTGCGGAGCTCGACGCGTCCGCCGGCGAGCGTCCGCAGCACCATCGAGGCGCGGCCGCGCCCGACGTGCCTGACCCCGAGCGCGACGCCCCAGCCCCACCAGTTCACCTGGTTAGGCCTCGCGAGCGAGGGTCCATAGCGGGATGCCGTGCGCAGCCGGGCAAGCAGCGCAGGGCCGTCGGTACCGTGCCACGGCTTTCCGGTGACGTCGACGTCCCCGTGTCGCACGATGTTGCGCTCGCGGAACTCGAGCGGATCGATCGCGAGGTCGCGCGCGATGAGATCGATATGCGATTCCGCGGCGAATGCGTTCTGGGGCTGCCCCGGCGCGCGCGCATGCCCGGCGGGGACCTGGTTGGTGTACACGGTCGTCGCCTCCACGCGCGCGGCGGGCACGCGGTACCCCGCGAGCGTGAGCATCGCGTCGCCGGGCATCAGCGTGATCACGGGCTTGCCGGCCGCGTACGCGCCGCCGTCGAACAGGACGCGCGAGGTATGCGCGAGGATCCGACCTTCCGCGTCGACGCCGGTGCGCAGCGTGATCGTCGCCGCGTGTCTGGTGTTGGTCGCCTGGAGGTCGTCGGCGTAGCGCGTAAGCGCACGGACCGGACGTCCGGTCGCGCGGGCGAGGTGGTAGAGAACGAACTCGTCGAGCGACAGACCCTTGCCTCCGAAGTCACCGCCAATGTGCCCGGCGTCGACGATGATCAGTGCCTCGGGTATCCCGAGCGCGACCGACATGTGCTGCCGCAGCGCAAACGGCGCCTTGTTGGTCGTGACCACGCGCACGGTCTCGCCGTCGAGCCAGACGAGCGTCGCCCGCGGCTCGATGTACGCCTGGTGCGTCCGTGGGACTGTGAAGGTGTGCTCGTAGACCTTGTGCGACGTGCGAAAACCCGCTTCTACATCGCCGTGCTCGTGAACGGCCTGTCCCTGGACGTTGGGATGCGATCGCTGCGCGCGCGTGCCGCCGAGGAACGCGTAGTTCGCGGCGTCGGGGTGCAGGACCGGCGCGCCCGCCGCAAGCGCGGCGTCCGCATCGAGTACCGCGGGACGCTCCTCGTACTCCACCTCGACCAGCCGCGTGGCCTCATCGGCGATCGCGGCGGTGTCGGCGGCGATCGCCGCCACGCGATCGCCGATGAAGAGCACGCGATCCCAGCAGAGGATCGGCCAGTCCTGAAGCCTGCGCCCCAAGCGGCCGGGCTTCGTGTCGGCGCCGGTGATCACGGCGCGAACGCCCGGAAGCGCCCGCGCGGCCGAGACGTCGATCGAGACGATCCGCGCATGCGCGTATGGGCTCGTCACGTATCCGGCCTGCAGCATGCCGGGCATGACGACGTCGGCGGCATAGCGGGCCGCCCCGGTCACTTTGTCGCGGCCTTCGACCCGGTACTCAGGCTGGTCCAGGATCGAGGCGGAGCGCTCGGCGACACCGGTCACCTGGCGGTCATGACCTGCCGGGCGAGGCACTCGG
>WNGI01000013.1_pt1 | contig 124193 bp, 130 predicted proteins | sample 5400621 | NCBI WGS metagenome assembly WNGI01 (sample SAMN13153374, study PRJNA577476) | soil metagenome | isolation source: 20 cm soil or saprolite under Garry oak tree replicate 1 | place: USA:California | collected 2016-06-15 | reverse complement strand
TCGTCCTCGTCGACGACGACGTGATCGCCGAGGGGGTGCGCTTTCTCGCGACGCGCGCCAAGCTCGTGGCCGAACCGGCCGGCGCCGCGGCGACCGGAGCGCTGATCGCGGGCGCCGTGAAGGCGCGTCCAGGCGAGCGTGTCGTCGCGATCGTCTCGGGTGGCAACGTTGACCTCGAGCGGCTGCGACAGGTCTTCGCGCCGTGAAGCAGCGTCGCCGATTGATCCTCTACGCGGATGGCGCCGCGCGCGGCAACCCCGGGCCTGCCGGTGCCGGTGCGGTGCTGCTCGACGAGGACGGCACGGTCATCGCGGAATTGACCCGGGCGCTCGGTCGCGCGACCAACAACGTTGCCGAGTACAACGCTCTCATCCTCGGGCTCGAGGAGGCCAGGCGCCTTGGTGCTAGCGCCATCGACGTGCGCATGGACTCGCTGCTCGTCGTCGAGCAGATGAGCGGACGCTGGCGCACCAAGCACCCAGGGCTGATCCCGCTCGCGCTCCGCGCCGGTCACCTTCTCGCGTCATTTCCGGAGCACGAGCTCCGCCACGTACCGCGGGAGCAAAACCTCGTCGCCGACGCCCTCTCCAATCGCGCCATCGACGAGGCCGCCGATATGCCGACTGACAAATCGCGATGAGCCAGGATCCACTCACCGCGTTCGTCGCTCGGAGCTTGCGTGCCGACGTGACCGACGTCCGCAGCGAGGTCGTGGCCAAGAACACGACGCTCGAGCTCGAGCGCATCCGCTTTCGCCAGGCGGGCGAGGAGCGCTCGCTCGTAGTAAAGCGCGTGCCGCCGAGCGACGCGCTTGAGGTGCAGCTGCTTCCTTTGCTCGCACGGAAGACCGACCGCGTACCGCTCGTTCGGTCACGCGGCATACCCCCGCCCGCTGTTCCAGCCTGGCCGTGGGTGCTCACCGAGGATCTGCTCGACGCGCAAAGCGCATGTCACGAAGACCCGAGGGCCATCGTGCGCGCGAAGGCCAAGATCGAGCGGTCCGTCGCCGGCGACGTGCCGGCGCTACGCGCGCTCGGTGTCCCGACGATCCCGCCGCAGGAGCTCGTCGAACGTGTATCGGAACGCGCGGCGGTGGACCGGCCACTGGATGCCGAGGCGCGCGCCGCCGCGACCGCACTCGCGACCCTTCCGGCGGTGCTCTGTCACGGAGAGCTGGTGTGCGCGAACGCGCGGCTCGCCGGCCGCGGCGTCGTGATCATCGAATGGCGCCGGGCCCATATCGGATGCGGCCTGCTCGACATCGCGCAGCTCGCCGCCGACGCGAGTGTCTTTGCGGACCGCGAGGTGGGCGCGAGCCTCTTTGCGATGTACGGCGAGCTGCTCGGGATCGCGCTTACAAAGGACCTGATCCGCGCGGCGGAAACGATCCATCGCGCGATCCGGCGACCGAATCCGTGACGAAGCCGGCGGTGAAGCGCGATAGAATATTCATGCCGAGCAGGCCGGATGGTCGCGTCGGCGAAAGCCGCCGAGGAAAGTCCGGACTCCACAGGGCAGGGTAAGGGGTAACACCCCTCCGCCGTGAGGCGAGGCCCGCGCCACAGTGACGATCCCGCGCGAGCGGGGTGAAACGGGCAAGCGCTACCTGGAGCAAGGCCGCGTAAGGGGACGATGGCGTGGCCCGCGCCGTCCCCGGGTAGGCCGCTAGAGGCGGAGGGTGACCTCCGCTCGAGAGGGATGACCGTCCTCGCCAGAATCCGGCTTAGCGCTCCTCATCCGAACGGCCCGCCGGGCCGTATAGACCGATGAAGCTGCAAGGGAGGATCTCAAGATGCGCCTATTCGCTGGCATCGCGGCAGCGGCGGTGGTGATCGCCGCATGTGGCGGAACCGCCGCGGCACCGAGTCCCTCGCCGACACTCGCACCGACACTCGCACCGACGGTCGCGCCGACCCCGACACCGACCCCGACACCTGCGAACACATTCAAGGCCGAGCTCAAGGCCTCGAACGAGAATCCGCCGATCACCGACGCCGAGGCGACGTGCGCGGGCACCGCGACGGTGACGTTCACGGCGACAAGCGCGAAGTTCGACGTGTCGATCACCGGTTGCCCCGCGAGCACGGCGATCAACATCGGTCACATCCACGAGGGCGCAGCGGGCGTCAATGGACCGGTGAAGATCGATAGCACGCTCAAGGCGGGCGACATCGCCCTCACCGCCGGCGCGGTCACCTTCTCGCGTACCAATACCGCCGCGGACCCGGCTCTGATCACAGCGGTGATGGCGAACCCCGCCGGTTACTACGTGAACTTCCACTCCACCCTCCACGCTGGCGGAGTCATCCGAGGTCAGCTCACGAAGGGCTAACGCAGTCGACACCCACCCGCAGCAGGAGGACGTCCCGAGGCACGGGGCGTCCTTCGTTTTGTCGGCCGCCGACAAGGCGAGCGAACGCCCGTGGCATGACGCTTGCGTGCCTCTGGGGCGCTGAGACTGGCGGAAGGAGGTGACCACGGATGCTCTGGACGATCATCCTCATCCTGCTGATCTTGTGGCTGCTCGGCGGGCCGATCCTCAACCTTGGCGCCCTCATCCACCTGCTTTTGGTGATCGCGGTGATCGTGCTGCTGGTGCAGCTCATCACAGGTCGCAGGGTCGCGCTGTAAATTCGCTCGCGCGCGCTCGTCGCACGATGGCGCGGGTCCATTGACGCGACGAGCGTGCGCTTGCTATCGTCCCCAGGTCACGCCCAAGGCGTGGACTCCACGAAAGGAAGTGGCGCAGTGCTGAGTTTCGTTCTCGTCCGCTCCGGCGCCGCCGAGGCGCGTCCCCGGCGTAGCCTGCCCACTTTCCGGATGGCGTAGAACCCAGCTTTTTCGCGAGGCCGCTCGGACCGTGGGCAGAGGCCCACGGTCTTTTGTTTTGTTTGAAGTAGGTGAAGAGATGGCCATCCAGGTACGCGAAGCCACGCGAAGCGAAGCGAACAAGGACGAGCGCACGGCTGCGCTTGCCGCGAGCGGCGTGCGAAAGGCGTTCCCTTCCGCGCGCGTTCTTCCGGGCGGCGGCATGGCCGTGCGTGCGGTCGACGATGTGAGCCTCGAGGTCTGGCGCGGTGAGATCTACGGCCTGCTCGGTGCGAACGGCTCCGGCAAATCGACGCTCATCCGACTCTTCTCGACACTGCTCACGCCCGACGCCGGCGAGGTCCGGGTGTTCGGACGCGACATCGGTCGGGACGAGCTCGCGGTCAAGCGGATGATCAACCGCGTCTCGGTCGAGGCCTCGTTCTTCAAGAAGCTTTCGGCGATGGAAAACCTCGTCTATGCGGGACGCCTCTACGGCGTTTCGCCCGAGGTCTCACGTCCGAAGATCCAGTCGATCCTGCGGCGGCTGGGCGTGGAGCAGGGCCGGTTGAACGAGCCCCTCGAGAAGCTCTCGCGCGGGATGCAGCAGAAGGTCGCGATCGCGCGCGCGTTTCTGACCGCGCCGATGCTGCTCCTGCTCGACGAGCCGACCACCGGTCTCGACATCCGCAGCAAGCGAGAGGTGCAGACATTCGTCCGCGACCTGCGGGACGAGCACGACGCGACGATCCTGCTCACCACGCACGACCTCGATGAGGCCGCGCGACTCGCCGATCGGATCGGCATCCTGCATCAGGGTCGCCTCGTCGCTGAAGGCACGCCCGCCGAGCTCGCGGCGCGGCACCGCGGCGGAACGCTCGAGGACGTATTCATGACTGCGACGGGGAGGCGGCTCGAGGAGGCCGACGCGTCCGAGACCGAGCGGACGACGTGATCACGAACGTCGGGGCGCAACTCGGTCTCGCGTACGCGTTCGTCGAGCGCGAGATCGCGTTGTCGAAGCGCTACTGGGCCTGGGAGATCGTATGGCTGGTCTACGGGATCGTGACCAGCCTCTCGGTCGCGTACATCGCGCTCGGCGCGCCGGCGATCACCGGCGGCCCCTTGGCCCCTGGGGATGTGTCGCGGTTCGTTCTCTATCTGCTGGTCGGGACGATCACCTGGCGCTTCCTCGGGCTGATCTTCGAGCAGATGGGCGAGACCATCGCGTGGGAGCGCTGGGAGGGCACGATCGAGTACACGTTCATGGCGCCGGTGCCACGCGTGACGCACCTCATAGGGATGTGCGGCGCGACGCTGGTGCGCGCGCTCGGCTTCAGCGTTGCCATCCTCGCGGCGGTCGCGCTCTTCGTCCCCGTCGACCTCGCGCACGCGAACGTTCTTTCCGCGCTGGTCCTACTGGCGACCGGTGCTGTCGCGTTCGTCGGTCTTGCGATCGGGTCGGCGGTGTTCCCTTTGCTCTGGACGGAGAAAGGTCTGCAGATGGCCTACATCGTCCAGGCGGTGGTGCTGCTCGTCTCAGGCGTGTACTACGAGACGAGCGTCTTGCCGTCGTGGATGCAGGTCCTCTCGTTCATCTCGCCCGCGACTTACGTGATCCGCGGCATGCGCGCGGCGCTCCTGGATGGCGCGGATCTCGCCGCGGTGTGGCCGGACCTCTGGCCGGCCCTGCTGGTCGGCGCCATCTCGATCCCGCTCGGCATGCGGATCTTCCTCTGGGCCGAGCGCCACGCGAAGAAGACCGGGCGGCTGAAGCGGAGCGGATGATGGGCGACCCGCCGACGAAGACCGAGCTCTCCTTCCGTCCGGCGGCCCCAAGTGACGGGGCATTCGCTGCCGACATCGAGACGGCGCTTCGGCCGGATTCACCGCGCGATCCGGTCGTCTACCGGTACTGGTGGTCCCAGCCGGACGAGCACCTCGAAATCGCCCGGTTCATCGCGCGGCGCCGCGGTCGCGACATCGGGTTCGCGACGACCGAGCACGCGCGGTGGGACATGCAGCCCGAGCGCTACGCATGGGTCGGCGGCGACGTTCTTCCGGCCGAGCGCTCCAGAGAGACTCTCGACGCGATCCTTGCGGCGATGGAGGAGCGCGTCGTCGCGGATGGTGCTGCGATCCTCTGCGTGTGGGCATACGAGGACGACCCGCTACGGATCGAGACCGTCCTGGCGCGCGGGTACAAAGAAGACCGGCGCTCTCGTCGCTGGGAGCTTGATCTCGACGCCAACCGCGAGAAGTTGCTCGCGATGACCGACGCGTCGCGTGCGCGCATGAGGCGGGAGGGTGTCCGAATCCTCACGCTTGCCGAGGACGACGATCCCCGTGTCATAGAGAAGGTGTGGCGACTCTCAGAAGAGGCGGGCGACGACGTCCCGACAACGATGCCGCGGGTGCCCGAAGCGATGGAGGCCTACGTCCGGTGGGTGAACGCTCCAGAGGTCCATCGGGATCGCTTCTGGATCGCGCGCGTCGGCGGCGACGTCGTCGGCGTATCCGTCCTGGCCTACCCACCCGCGCGCGGCATCGTCGGCACGAACTGGACCGCGACGGCACGCTCGGTGCGTGGTCGCGGCGTCGCGCGCGCTCTGAAGTGCGAGACCGTCGCTCAGGCGATCGCACTCGGCGTCGATCGCGTGCGTACGGGAAACGACGCGGCGAACGCGCCGATCCTCCACATCAACGAGACGATGGGCTACCAGATCGTCGCGGGCGGGATCGCATATCTGCGGCCGGTCTGAGTGAGGGCGCCGCTTCGCTCTGGTTCGGGCTCCCTAGTTCGGCGGCGCGAGCCACGCTTTGAACGCGCGCAAATCGTGCGGCCGGCCGAGGAAGTCGCGCACCAATTCGGCGGCCGGCTTCGTGCCGCCTGGCGCGAGGATCCGATCGCGGTAGCGCTGCGCGATGGCAACGTCCATCAGGTCGGAACCGAACGCCGTGTGCAGGTCCTTCGCGATCGTGGTCGACCAGAGGTAGGTGTAGTACGCCGCGGAGTAGTGGTCCGCGTTCATGTGCTCCCAGCTGGCTGGGAAGGCCGTGCCCCTGAGCTGCTCGAAGAGCGAGTGGCGCGTGCCGAGATCCTCGACGATCGCTCGCGGATCGGCCCCGGTCCGCGTCCCATCGTGCAGGGCGAGCGAAGCGCGCGCCCCGAAGAGCAAGCCTTCGTACATGCGAAGACCGCGCCCGAAATCGCGCGCTGCGCGCAGGCGTTGGACGAGCTCGACGGGTATGGCGGCGCCGGTATCGGTGTGCGTCGCGAAGGTCGACAGCACCGCGTGGTCGTAGATCCACTCCTCCAGGAACGTCGAGGGCGCCTCCATGAAGTCGCCCTCGGTCCGCGAGAGGCGGACATAGGAGACGTCGCCGCGCGCGAGGCCGTGCACGAGGTGCCCGAACTCGTGGAAGTACGTCACCACCTGCTGGTGCTCCATCAATGCGGGGCCCGCCACGGCCGCCGGATCCGGGAAATTGCAGCAGAGCACACTGTGCGGCTCCTGCACTCCGCCCACCCCAACCACAAGGGGCGCGTTGAAGAACCACTTGTTCTTCCCCTCGCGTGGATGCATGTCGAGCGAGATCCGCCCGCTCGGGCGCCCATCGATCGTGACGTCGAAGCTCTCGACGGAGGGATGCCAGCGCTCTTCGTGTACGACCGGTGCGAATCTCATGCCGAAAAGCCTGGCGTTCAGGTCGAGGATCGCCTGCCGCACACGACGGTACTCGAGGTACGGCCGCACCTCCTGCGCGTCGAATCGAAAGCGCTTCGCCTTCACGCGGTTGGTGTAGTAGAGGCGCTCCCAGGACCCGACCGAGGTCGCGTCGGGATGGTCGACCCGTTTCTCCGCGAGGAGCTCGGCGAGCTCCGCGCGCGCGGCTGGCTGTGCGACCTCGTCGACCTCATCGATGAACCGCACGAGCGCCTCGGGCGTCCCGACCATGCGCTCCTCGAGGTTGTAGTGCGCCCATGTCGGATAACCGAGAAGCACTGCGAGCTCGTGGCGCGTCGTCGTGAGCCGGCGCAGCACGTCGAGATTCGCCGGGGCCCGGTCCTCGTTGGCCCGCTGCAGCTCTTTCCGCAGACGTTCGCTGTGTGCGTAGGTCATCACTGGGGTCAGGTCCGGCGGGTTCGTGCTGATCCGGACCTTGCCGTCGGGGCCGGGGGTATGGGCTCTGGTGTAATCGCTCGGGAGTCCATCGAGCTCGCCGTCGCTCTCGAGAGCCACGTGGCGGGTGTCGTCGCGGATGTTCCGCGCGTGGTCCTGCCCGAGCCTCGTCAGCTCGGCACGGAGCCCGCGGGCGCGGTCCCGGTGGGCGGGACCGAGTTCGACCCCGGCGCGCTTCATGTCCATCCGAACAAGCTCCACAAAGCGACGCTCCAGCGGCGCGAGGCCCTCGGCTCGCCCGAGGGCGTCGTATACCGGCGTGCTCTGCAGCACCGTCTGGCTGAATTCGGACGCCTCGCGTTGCAGTCGCTCGGCCGTGTCGCGGACTTCCTTGTCGGGATGCATGGACACGCAGATCCCGCACTCGCTCATCAGATTCGAGATCTCGCGATGGATGTCGTTGAGCGGGAGGATGTTCCGTCGCGCGTCGGCATCTCTTTCTGACTCCAGCCGCTGCAGGAGCGCGTTGGCGCGGGCGAGACGTTCGCGGTTTCGGTCTTCCAGTAGCCGCGCGCTCACCGGCGCGGGGGCGGTCTCGAGCACGAGCCGAGTTTATGCCGCGTACGCTGAACGCCGTGACGATCCCCCCGCCTCCGCCCACTCCGCGCGACGACATCGTCGACACGTTGCATGGCGTGCGTGTTGCCGATCCGTACCGCTGGCTCGAGGACGACGCCTCGAAGCGCGTGCGTGACTGGAGCGACGCCCAGAACGCGAGAACTCGCGCGACGCTGGACGCGCTGCCCCAGCGAGCCCAGCTCGCTCGTCGGCTGCGCGAGCTGCTCTCCATCGGCCTGCTCGGGACTCCGCGTCCGGTCGCGGGCCGGATCTTTCACTCGCGCCGTGAGGGCGAGCAGAAACAGGCGGCCCTCTACGTGCGCGACGCCATCAACTCGCCCGATCGCGCGCTCGTCGACCCGAACGCCGCCGACGCGGCGGGCCTCGTCACGCTCGACTGGTACTACCCGTCGCCCGACGCCCGCTACGTGGCGTACGGGCTGTCGCGAGGCGGCGACGAAATGTCGACCCTCCACGTCATCGAGACCGCGACCGGCAAGGAGCTCGGCGATCGCATCCCGCATACGCAGTGGTCGACCGTCGCCTGGGTGCACGCCGGCTTCTATTACACCGTCCTTCCCGCTCCGGGCTCGGTGCCGCCGGGCGACGAGAACTACTTCGGGCGGGTCCGGTTCCATCACCTCGGCGACGACCCGAGCAAGGACGTGCTCGTTTTCGGCGAGGGTCGCCCGAAGGAAGACATGCCCGGTGTGGCGACGTCCCCGAACGGCCGTTGGGTCCTCTTCACCGCCATGAAGGGATGGGCGCGTACCGATCTCTACGTGATGGACCGCGAGCATCCGGGTCGCGGCCTGGTGATCGCGATGGAGGGGCTCGACGCGATCGCCGAAGGGGCGCCGTACGACGACGGCCGCCTCTGGCTCCGGACGAACCTCGACGCGCCGAACTACCGCATCGTGAGCGCTTCATGCGAGGACCCGGCCGCGTCACGCTGGCAAACGGTCATTCCGGAGGGCGAGCACGTCATTCAGGGCTTCGATCGGACCCGTGATCGCCTGAGCGTGCTTCGCCTGGTCCGCGCGACCTCGCGGCTGGCGGCGTACGACCTCGAGGGCTCAGGTGAGCGCGATATCCCATTTCCGTCACTCGGCGCGATCGAATTCGTTCAAGCTGAGGTCGCGGGCGATCGAATCGGGTACACATTCCAGTCATTCACGCAGCCGCCGATCGCGTTCATCGCCGATGCCCGGACCGGAGATTTGAAGGAGCTCGTCCGACTGCCTATGCCGCCCCGTCTCGACCCGCAGCGCGTCGCCGTGGAGCAGACGACGTACCGGTCACGCGATGGGACGGACATATCGATGTTCCTCGTGCACCGCAAGGACGTTCGGCCCACGAAGGATGTGCCGACGCTCCTCACCGGGTACGGCGGCTTCAACATCTCCCGCACGCCGGCGTACTACCCGGGTGCGGCGGCGTGGGTGGAGGCGGGCGGCCTCTTCGCTCTGCCGAATCTGCGCGGCGGCGGCGAATACGGCGAGCGCTGGCACCGCGCGGGCATGCTCGTAAACAAGCAGAACGTGTTCGATGATTTTCACGCCGCCGCCGAGACACTCGTCTCCAGTGGATGGACAAGGCCCGAGCGCCTCGCGATCTCCGGTGGGTCGAACGGCGGACTGCTTGTCGGTGCGGCGTTGACACAGCGCCCCGAGCTTTTCGCCGCGGTGTGCTGCGCGGTCCCGCTGCTCGACATGCTCCGCTATCAGAACTTCCGGATCGCGCGTATCTGGATCGCGGAGTACGGATCTGCGGAGGACCAGGATCAGTTCGCGTGGCTCCGCGAGTACTCGCCGTACCACCATGTCCGGGCAGGAGTTCGCTACCCGCCGGTGCTCTTCACGACCGCGGAGGGGGACAGCCGCGTGGATCCGATGCACGCGCGGAAGATGGCGGCTCTGTTACAGGCGCAGTCGGAAGATCCGGCGTCGGTCGTGCTCTTGCGCGTCGACCGCGACGCCGGGCATGGCATCGGAAAACCGCTCGACAAGCAGGTCGATGACCTCGCCGACCAGTACGCATTCATCGCCTGGCGAACGCGCCTGGGCATGGACGAACCGGGTATGCTCGGCCAACGGTGAACATCCTGCGTTTCCTACGCGAGCAGGCGAAGGACTACAACTGCAGCGTCTGCGGGGCCAACCATTCCCGTTCCGATATCCGCGTGCTCGGAAAGCTCGAGTCCGCCTGGATCGTCCGCGTCACCTGCGCGAAGTGCGAGACAGCATTCAAGCTCCTCGTCGTCGTCGACGAGCAGCGTGCCGCGATCAGCCCGGTCAAAGAAGAGCCCGAGCGGCCGAAGCGTCCCGCCGTCAGCGCCGATGAGGTCATCGACGCGCACGAATTCCTCGAGGGCTACCGCGGCGACGTCCGCACTCTCTTTGGCCGCAGCGACAAGGTAAAGACCGAGCCCGACCGGTCCTAGATGGCGAAGAACGCGGTCATCACTGGTTGGGGTTTCTATGCGCCTTCGCGCGTGCTGACGAACGCCGACCTCGAGCGGATCGTCGACACCTCGGACGAGTGGATCACCAGCCGGACCGGGATCAAGGAGCGACGCATCGCGTCGGATGGCGAGACGACCTCCACGATGTCGATCCGTGCCGCGCGTCAGGCCCTCGAGAAGGCCCACCTGCGCGGACAGGATCTTCAGCTGGTCATCGTCGGGACCGCCTCCCCCGATTACCTCTTCCCGGCGACGGCGTGCCTGGTCCAGGCCGAGATCGGGGCAACGCGCGCCGGAGCGTTCGACGTGGAGGCGGCCTGCACCAGCTTCATTTCAGCGCTGGCGATCGCGCGAGGGATGATCGTCTCCGGGGCGGTCGAAAACGCACTGGTCATCGGCGCGGAGACCCTATCGCGCCTCCTCAACTGGAAGGACCGCACGACGTGCGTGCTTTTCGGCGACGGAGCCGGCGCGGTGGTGCTCGAAGCGACGAACGCGTCGGTCGGTATCGAATCGACCGTGCTGCACGGCGATGGCTCCAAGGGCGAGATGCTGATGGTGCCGGCCGGTGGCTCGAAAATGCCCGCCACGACGGAGACCCTCGAGCGCGGCCTGCACTTCATCACGATGGCCGGAGGCGAGGTCTTCAAGCTCGCGGTGAAGTCCATGGCCGATGCGGCGGAAGAGGCGATCGCCGATGCGGGACTCACGCTCGACGATATCGACATCATGATCCCGCACCAGGCCAACCTGCGGATCATCGAGGGCGTGGCGAAGCGTCTGCGCTTCCCATCTGAGAAGGTGTTCGTGAACATCCAGCGGTACGGCAACACGTCGGCCGCCTCGGTCCCGATCGCGATCTGCGAGGCCGAGGCGACCGGGCGGCTACACCGCGGGGACAAGGTGCTGCTCGTCGCCTTCGGCGGGGGGTTCACCTGGGGTGCCGCAGTGCTCGAGTGGTACGGCGCCCACGACGGCGTCCGACCGCTCTCGCCGCTCGAGCGCGCGGGGCGGGCGCTCGAAGACGTGGTCGACCGGGTGCGCCCCATTTAGAGCGCGCGCATGTCGCTGGGTCGGAGCTTCCGCCTTCCGCGCGACGCCCGTCCGATCCGGTATGCCATCCACCTCGACATCGACCTCGCGGCCTGGACGTTCGCGGGACGCGAGCGCTGCGACATCGTGCTCGACTCTCCTCGACGCGAGCTCGTGCTCCACTCAGCCGATCTGGAGGTCTCGCGAGTCGTCATCCGAAGGGGACCCGAGTCGCAGGTGCCGGATCTTTCCTTTGACACCGAAGCGGGGGCACTGGTCATGCGCTTCGCGGACCTGCTACCGGCCGGCACCCTGACCCTCGACGCAGAATTTTCCGGCCGGATCCGGTCGGACCTGAAGGCGTTGTACCGATCGACGCGCGGAGCTGAGCGCTACGCCATGGCCGTCGTGTTCCCGGCGGAGGCGCGCCGCGTGTTTCCATGCTTTGACGAGCCCACGTTCAAGGCCCGCTTTGCGCTCGAGCTGAACGCACCCGCGGAGCTCACGGCGATAGCGAACGCGGGGCTCCTCGACAAGACGGATGCCGGCGGCGGACGGGCTCTCTGGCGATTTGCCGAGACGCCGCCCCTTTCGACCTACCTGATCGTGCTCGCGGTAGGACCGTTCGAGGGAACGACCGTTGTCCGCACAAAGACCGGAGTTCCCATACGCATGTGGCTGCCGGCAGGCCTAGCGAAGGACGGCGAGTACGCCCGCGACGCGCACCGGCGCGCTGTCGAGTGGCTCGAGGCGTACACGGGAATCGCCTATCCCTACGACAAGGCGGAAGGAATTGGCGTGCCCGACTTCCCAGCGGGCGCCATGGAGAACCCGGGCGCCATAACCTACCGCCTCGACCTTCTTGCGGCCGACCCGGCGAAGACGACCGCCGCGACGCTGAAAGCATGCGTGAGCGTGGTTTCCCACGAGCTCACGCACATGTGGTGGGGCGACCTCGTGACGCTGGCCTGGTGGGACGACATCTGGCTCAACGAGTCATTCGCGACCTTCGTAGGTCACAAGGCGGAGGATGCCGTGCATCCGGAGTGGGGCGTTTGGCGCGATTTCGCTGTCGGGACGACTCGCGGCCTCGCGCTTGATTCGCTGGTTTCCACCCACGCCATCCATTCGGATGCCGCGACGGCCGAGGAGGCACTGCAGCGTTTCGACGCGATCAGCTACCAGAAAGGCGCAACCGTTCTCCGGATGATCGAGGCCTATCTGGGCGAGGAGATCTTTCAAAAGGGCGTTCGCCTCTACCTCCAGCGTTTCCGCGAGTCGAACGCGACCGCGGCGGACTTCTGGCGCGCCCTAGACGACGCGTCGGGACAGGACGTGGGGCGGATCGCGAACGTGTGGATCAACGAGCCGGGACACCCGATCGTCGAGCTGCGGCTCGTCGGCAAGGACCGGATCGGTCTGCGGCAGCGTCGCTTCTTCCTCGACCCCGACGTGGCGCCTTCGTCGCAGCGCTGGCCGGTGCCGCTTGTGTTGCGGACCGCGACCGGCGTGCAGCGCGTGCTTCTGACCGACGAGGAGGGCGAGTTCCCCATCGCGGACGGCGCGTGGGTCCACCCCAACGCCGGCGCAATGGGCTTCTATCGCTTCGCGCTCGACGAGCCGCTGCGGGCGCGGATCCTCACGAATTTGTCGCGGCTCGACCCTGCCGAACGGCTGCTGCTCCTCGATAACGAGTGGGCGCTGGTGCGATCGGGCGCATCGACCGCCGCCGACCTCGTCGCGCTGTTCGTGGCGTTCCGCTCGGAGGGCGATCGCGCCGTGCTCGCGGTCGTGCACGAGCAGCTGCGCTGGCTCGCGACCCACGCCGTCTCGCCGCCGTCGCGGCCCGCGCTCGCATCGCTCGCGGGAGAGATCTTCGCCGCGGTCTTCGAACGCCTCCGCTGGGAACCGATCGCCGAAGAGCCCGCTGATGACCGCGAGCTGCGTCCGATCGCGATCCAGGCCCTCGGGTCGGTCGCAGATCGTACGGATGTCCGCGACGAGGCCGCGCGCCGCGTCCGCGCGCACTTGGGCGGGCATCGGCAGCCTCCGGACGTCATCGGCGCATGCCTCGCCGTCGCAGCGATCGATGGGGATGCAGCGCTTCACGCCCGCTACGTGGAAGCTCTGGGGATGGCGGCTCGGAGCGATCCGCAAGAGGAGCGGCGCATTCGCGATGCCCTCACCGCGTTCCGCGATCCGCGCGCGACCGACGCGACGATCACGGCGCTCTTCGACGGGACGATCCGGGATCAGGATCTTCCAGGGATCCTTTTCGCCGGCTTCCGCAACATCACCGGCCGGGAGGCCTACTGGCGTGCGTTTCGCCAGCGGTACGCCGAGCGGATCGCGCCACTTGAGGGCATGGTCCGCCAGGGGGCGGTGTCATCCGTCGCGCAGCTCACTCCGGATGCCCTGGCCACCGAAGCGGACTCTTTCCTCGCCGGCCTCGACGATCCCGACATGCGTGAGGTGGCGGCGCGCACCCGCGAGTCTCTCCGGCTCAACTCCCGCGCCGCTCGTCGGATCGCCGCAGATCTCCCGCGCGCCCTAGCCGTTCCTCGAAACTGACCGCCTCCACCTATTGACAGCGGCCTGGTGGGGTGTAAATTGCCCGCCGCGTGGTGAGTAGTGGGGGACGGTGGGGAACCGTCTCCCGAACACGGAAGGGAACCTGGAAGGCTATTTCGCGGGCGAATTTGCCCACTCGCTGGACGAGAAGGGTCGGCTCGCCATCCCGGCGAAATTTCGAGGCCGCTTCAAAGAAGGAGCGGTCGTGACGCGTTGGATAGGCGAATGCCTTGCCGTTTTTCCAGCTCCCGAATGGGACGATCTGAACGCCGAGATCACCAAGCGCCCGCGTACCGACCCGGCCGTGGCCCGGTTCCGGCATTTCGTGCTGGCCGGCGCCCACGCCGCCGATCCTGATGGCCAAGGGCGGGTCACGATCCCTGCGCACCTCCGCGAGTACGCCTCGCTCGCGGGCGAGGCCGTCGTCATCGGCAACTCCGACCACCTCGAGGTCTGGGAGCCCGGACGCTGGCGGGCGCGCCTCGCGGGAGTCCAGACCGACATCGAGCGTGATCTCAGGGACCTCGGGATCTAGCGGTGGGAGGGTTCATGAGCCGGTTCTTCTGGCCGAAGTACTCGCCCAGCTTGATCCCCACGAAGGTGGCCGTTATCTCGACGGGACGGTTGGCGCCGGAGGCCACGCCGCGGCCGTCCTCGAGCGAAGCGGGGCGCGCGGAAAGCTCCTCGGGATCGACCGCGATCCCGAGGCGCTTGCCGCCGCGGGCAAGGAGCTCACGCGCTTCGGTGATCGCGCCGTCCTCGTCCGGGCCAACTTCGCGCATCTTCACGACGTGGCCCGCGCGCACGACCTCGCACCGGTCGACGGCGTCCTCTTGGATCTCGGGCTCAGCTCGCTCCAGCTTGCAAACGAAGAGCGGGGCTTCAGCTTTCGCGCGCGAGGCCCGCTGGATATGCGTGCCGACCCGGACCTTCGCCTCACGGCGGCCGACATCGTGAACAGCTGGTCCGCAAGCGATCTCCGTCGCGTCTTCGCCGAGTACGGCGAGGAGCCGGAAGCCGCGCGGATCGCCGGCGCGATCGTCCGCCGTCGCGCCAAGACGCAGTTCGAGACCGCGGACGAGCTCGGCCGCTTTGTCGCGGGCGTGAAGTCCCGCCGTCCTCGGGGCATCGACCCGGCCACGCGCGTCTTCCAGGCGCTCCGGATCGCGGTGAACGACGAGCTCGCGAATCTCTCCGCGGCGCTCGCCGGCGCCATGAGCATCCTCCGCCCCGGAGGGCGGATCGCGGTCATCTCCTTTCACTCACTCGAGGATCGGATCGTCAAACAGTTCTTCGCGCGCGAGTCGCGCGACTGCATTTGTCCTCCCCACCTCCCCACCTGCGTCTGCGGGCACCGCGCGGGCTTGCGTGTCGTTACCCGGCGGCCGCTACGTGCGGCCTCGGCGGAGGTCGACCGCAACCCGCGCGCCCGCAGCGCGGCCCTTCGCGTCGCCGAGCGCCTCGGGTGACGTTCGCGCAGGCAGTGCGCGCGCCGCATGTGCGGCGCGTGCAGCGCCGTCCCCTGCGGCAGGCCGTCCACCGCCGTGCCGCCGATCCACGTACGGCCCTTCGAAGCGCGAGCTGGGAGGTCCGCTCGTTCCTCCTCGTGAGCGGCGTGATCGTCGCCGGGTTTCTCCTCGTCCTCCTCTATCTCGCCCAGGCCACGGCGGTGTCCGCGGCGGGCTATGAAGCCCAGCGTCTCCTTGCCCAGCGGGACGAGATCCGGCGACAGAACGCGCTCCTCGAGATCGAGAGCGCGCGGCTCGACTCGCCGGCACGGATCGAAGCGGCTGCGCAGCGCATCGGTCTCGTCCGGGCGGCCACGATCCGGGTCGTACCGGCTGTGGAGATCGCCGCCAAGCGCTGAGGGGTCTCGGGATGACGGGGGTGTCGGCGTAGACGCGGGCACCCACGAAGCGCGTCGGAGGTGAAGGTGACGGCGACGATCTCGCGCGCGCGCCTGCGCGTGCTCTTCGCTTTCTTCGCGGTCGCCTCACTGGTGCTGTCCGCACGCCTCGCGTACTGGCAGACGATCGGGAGGAGCGAGCTCCTCGGCCAAGCCACAGAACAGGTCCGAAGCGATCTGGTGCTCGCAGCGCATCGAGGAGTCATCCGCGATCGTGGCGGCGCGATCCTCGCTACGACCGTCGAGCTGCGCTCGCTCTACGCCATTCCCGGGCGTGTCGCCGATCGCGGCGCGACCGCCGCAGCGCTCGCTCCGATCCTCGGGGAGCGTCCGGATGTCCTTCGTGCCGCGCTCGAGAGCGGCGCCGAGTGGTTGTACTTGCGGCGCCGATTGCCGGAGGAGACGGCGAACCGGATCGCGGCCCTCCGGATGGAGGGGCTCGGCTTCGAGAAGGAGCCCAAGCGGCTCTATCCGAATGGAATGATCGGCGCTCAGGTCCTCGGGTTCGTGAACGACGACGGTCTCGGGCAGTACGGCGTCGAGGGCCGCTACGACGACATGTTGCGCGGCGTGCCCGGCCGGCTCGTCGTCGAGCGTGATCCGGCCAATCGCGAGCTCGCGCTGGGTCTCCGCACCGGCGTGAACGCGAAGGACGGCCAGGAGGTGGTGCTGACGTTGGACCTCGCGATCCAAACGGCGGTCGAGCGCGAGCTCGCGGCGGCGATGCAGCGCGAGAAAGCCGCGAGCGGATCGGTGGTCGTCCTCGACCCGCGCGACGGCGCGGTGCGTGCGCTCGCATCGTCGCCGACGTACGACCCCAGTCGCGTCGGGGCCGCCACGAACGAGGCGTTGCGCGACCGCGCGATCTCATGGACGTACGAGCCGGGATCGACGATGAAGGCGATCACCATCGCCGCCGCGCTCGACAAGGGCGTCGTGACGCCGAAGACGTCGTACAACGACGTGGGCTACGCGGTGATCGGCGGACGCGTTCTTTCGAACGCGCTCGGGAAGGTTTATGGACCGACGACCGTGGCCCAGGTCCTCGAGCGGTCGCAGAACGCGGGGGCGGTGTTCGTCGCGAGCAAGCTCGGCGCGCCCGATCTGCGCTCGTACTTGGAAGCCTTCGGATTCGGCGCGCCGACCGGAGTGGATCTTGCCGCGGAGACGACCGGTCGCGTCCGTCCCCTCGCGGAGTGGTATCCGGTGGACCTCGGGACGGTCAGCTTCGGTCAGGGTCTTTCGATCACGCCGCTGCAGCTCGCGGCCGCGTATGCCGCGATCGCGAATGGCGGAACCCTCTTCCGGCCGTACGTGGTGGCGAGCCGGCGCGATGCGGATGGGGAGCACCGCACCGCGCCGGCGGCAGTCCGCCGTGTCATCTCGCCACAGACGTCGGCGACGCTTCGCACGATGCTCACCGCGACCGTCGACCAAGGGATTGCGAACGCGGCGGCCCTCCGGGGCTACAGCGTCGCGGGAAAGACGGGTACGGCGCAGATACCGAGCGATGACGGCAGTTATGTCGACGACGCGTACATCTCTTCTTTCGCCGGATTCGTCCCCGCGGAGGACCCGCAACTGGTCGTAGTCGTCGTCCTTGAACGTCCGCAGTCGAAGCTCCTCGGGACCCTTCCGGCGATGGCCGCATTCAAGGGGATCGCAACCGATGCGCTGCGATACGCCCGCGTGCAGCCGGATCGGCCCTGACGCTCGTTACCATTTGGCAGAGCGTGTTCACCCTCGAGGAGATGCTCCGCGCGACGGGTGGACGGGTGATCCACGGCGTCCCGAACCTGTCGGACCGCTTCAGTGGGGGCGCGTTCGATTCGCGCATCGCCGAGCCAGGCAGCGTGTTCTTCGCGCTCCGCGATCGTCGCGATGGCCACGAGTTCGTGGCGGACGCGTTCGCGCGTGGGGCGCGAGCCGCGGTCGTGGAGCGACCCGTCCATGGTCTGCCCGAAGCCGCCCTCGTGGTCGAGGTGGCGGACACGCAGCACGCGCTTCGACGGCTCGCCGAGGCGCTCCGCAACGCTCGTCCCATCCCGGCCGTCGGCATCACGGGCAACGTCGGCAAGACGACCACCAAGGAAGCGACCGCAGCGGCGCTGGGCGCCCGCTACCGCGTGTTGCGCAGCGCGGCCTCCTTCAACAACGAGATCGGCGTGCCGATGACCTTCCTCGGCCTCGAGCCAAGCCACGAGGTTGCTGTGATCGAGATCGGGTTCTACGTGCCAGGTGAGATCGCGGACCTCTGCACCCTCGTGAGACCACGGATCGGGATCATCACGGCCATCCCGGAGACTCCGGTGCACTTCTCGCGTACGCCGAGCGTCGCAGCCATTGCGGCGGGCAAGGCCGAGCTCATCGAAGCGCTGCCGGACGACGGCGTCGCGTTGCTGAACGCCGACGACCCGCGGGTGCGCGCGCTCGCACCGCGCACGCGGGCGCGAGTCGTCCTGTTCGGTGAGTCGGGTGACGCGACCCTGCGGGCCACCGATGTACGAGCCTCCGGGATCGAGGGCGTTCGTTTCGTCGCGCACAGCAAGGGCGAGCGCGCGGAGATCCGCCTGCCGATCCCCGGCCGCCACCTCGTGCCGGCCGCGCTCGCCGCGCTGGGCGCCGCGACCGAGCTCGGTGTGCCGCTCGACGAGGCGGCGACCGCGCTTGCGACCATGGACGCGCCCGCGCACCGCATGAGCGTCCGGCGCACACCTGAGCACGTGGTCATCGACGATTCATACAACGCAAGCCCCGCGGCGGTCGAGGCGGCGCTTGCGGTGCTGGCCTCGGTCGGCACGCGGCGCGTCGCGGTGCTCGGCGACATGCTCGAGCTCGGGACGCTCTCTTCGGACGCCCACGAGTCCGTCGGCCGCCAGGCGGCGCGTTCGGCGGACGTCCTCGTCGGCGTGGGTGAGCTCGCGCGGACGATCGTTCGCGCGGCGCGCGATGCCGGGATCGGCGAGGCGCACGCGGTCGCTGACGCCCCCGAGGCCCTCGTGCTGCTGCGCCGCATCTTGCGGCGCGGGGACACGATCCTGATCAAGGGATCGCGGGCGCTCGAGCTCGATCGGCTCGCGGATGCCCTCGTGCGGCCGGCGGCCGCGGCCTGATGCCGACGGCCATCCTCGCGCTCGGCGTCCTGCTCTCGGCCTTTCTTCTCGGACTCATCTTCGGCAGTCCGTACATCCAGCTGCTTCGGCGGCTGCGCATCGGAGCGAACATCCGCCGCGAGGGCCCGAGCCGCGACTTCGCCAAACAGGGGATCCCGACGATGGGTGGCGCGCTCTTCATCATCGTCGTCGCCGTCCTCTGGGTCTTCGTGCTTGTGCTGCTCCCTGAAGGGCAGCGCGATGTCTTTGTTCCCCAGACGATCGTGCCGATCGGCGCGCTCGTGGGTGTGGGTCTCCTCGGCGCGATCGATGACTGGGTCAACGTGACCTATGGCTTCGGCATCCGGGGGCGCCACAAGCTCGTCTGGCAGGTGATCGTCGGCCTCGCGGCCGCCGTCTATATCCGCAACCACTTCGACGTCACCGGCATCTTCGTGCCGCTCGTCGGCGAGTGGGTGATCGGCGGCGCGCTCTTCATCCTCCTTGCCCTCTTCGCGATCGTCGCGATGTCGAATGGCGTCAACCTCACCGACGGCATGGACGGGCTTGCCGGAGGCACGAGCGTGTTCGCGTTCCTCTCGTTCGCGTTCATCGCCGCGGCGCGGCACTACGACTGGCTCGTCGTGTTCTGCGCGGCGATGGTCGGTGCGCTCCTCGCGTTCCTCTGGTTCAACGTGCACCCGGCCGAATTCATCATGGGCGACACCGGCGCGCTCGCGATCGGCGCGACCCTCGCCGCGTGCGCGCTGACCACGGGTTTCGTTCTGCTCCTTCCGGTCGCGGGCGTGATCTTCGTCGCGGAAACGGTCTCGGTGATCCTTCAGGTCGGATCGTTCAAGCTCCGCGGCAAGCGGATCTTCCGGATGTCGCCGCTCCACAATCACTTCGAGCTCATTGGCTGGCCCGAAGAGAAGGTCACGATCCGTTTCTGGCTCATCGCCGCGCTCGCGGGGATCGTCGCCGCGATCCTCGCGTTCGCGACGCCCATCGAATGAGTGTCGCGACGGCCAGCTGGACCTCGCGCGATGGCACGTTGCGCTCGCCGCTGCTCGAAGCCCGAGGGCTCGTGGCGGGGTTCACGACGCGCGCGTTCGGCAGCATGGCCGGATCCGTGTACCCGGAGAGCGTGCAGGCCGCGAACCGTGACGCGCTCGCTCGCCAACTGGGCTTCGGTCTCCTCGCGCGAGTGAAGCAGGTGCACGGGAACTCGGTGGTACGCGCCGAGCGCGCCATCGAACCGCGCCCGGAGGCGGACGCCTTGTGGACGGACCGCACCGGCGTGCTTCTGGGCATCGCGGCGGCCGACTGCGTGCCCGTGCTCGTCGCTGACGGCGCCGGCCGAATCGGCGCGGCGCACGCCGGCTGGCAGGGAACGATGCTCGGGGTGGTCGGCTCCTTGATGGCCGCGCTGAAAGGCGACGGGGCCCGCGCGAGCCAGGTCGTTGCGGCGCTCGGGCCTTCCATCGGGCCGTGCTGCTACGTGATCGACGAGTCGCGCGCGAAAATGTTGCGGCCCCTTGGCGACCACCTTCAGGCCAGCGACGGCAGGATCGTGTTCGATCTGTGGTCGGCGAACGTCGCGCAGCTTCGCTCGTTCGGCGTCCGCGATATCGAGGTCGCGGGGATCTGCACGAAGTGCGGCGGCCGCGACCTCTGGTCGTATCGAGCGCGCGATGCCGAGGGCCGCTACGGCACGCAGCTCGCGTTCGTGGGACGGCCCGCGTGAGTGTCCTTTTTGATCCCGAGGTCGGCACCGATGAGTTTCGCGGGAGCCGCGTCACGATCATCGGCCTCGGCAAGGGACGCACGACCGCAGGTCTCGCCCGCTTCCTCGTCGGGAGGGGTGCGACGGTGACCATCACCGATCCGAAGACGAAGGAGGAGCTCGCGGAGGGACTCGCGCGACTCGAGGGGCTCGACGCGACGTTGGTGCTCGGCCCGTCGAGCGACGACATCGCCCTCGCCGATCCGGACTTCGTCTTTGTCATCCCGGGGATCCGACCGCGCTCGCCGACCATCCTGCGCGCGCTGCAGCGCAAGGTGCCCGTGATGACCGAGATGGCGCTTTTCTTCCGGCTCTGCCCGGCGCCCATCGTCGGCGTCACTGGAACGAAGGGAAAGACCACGACGACGACCCTTATCGAGCGCGTGCTCTCGCTCGGACGGCGGCGGGTCATCGTCGGAGGAAACATCGGTACGGGCGCCCCCCTCCACCTCGTGGACGCGCTCACCCCCGACGACATCGTCGTGCTCGAGCTCTCGAGCTTCCAGCTCGAGACGCTGGGACACAGCCCGCACGTCGCGGTCGTGACGAACGTGCTCGAGGACCACCTCGATCATCACGGCACCCGCGACGCATACATCTTGGCGAAGCGGAACATCGTCGCCTGGCAGGGCTCGCGCGACATCGCGGTGCTGAATCTCGACGACCCGGCCACCGTGGCCCTCCACACCGGCTCGGCGTCGGAAGTTCGCGGATACTCGCTCAGCCTCCGACCGAAGCGCGGCGCCCATCTCGACGAGGAGGCCCGCCTCGTGCTCGTGTCCGGCGACCGCCGCGCGGTGCTGTGCGCGGCGAGCGACCTGCGCGTCCCGGGACGCCATAACGTCGCGAACGCGCTCGCCGCAGCCATCGTCGGGGACATCTTCGATATCGGGGCCGAGGCCATCGGCGGGGCGCTGCGCGAGTTCGAAGGCGTGCCGCGGCGGCTCGAGACCGTCGGCGAGGCGAACGGGGTGCTCTGGGTGAACGACTCCGCGGCGACCACGCCTGCGGCGACGCTTTCCGCGCTGGCCGCGTTCCCGGAGCGCCCTGCCGTGGTGATTTTGGGCGGCGTCTCAAAGAACGCGGACTTCAGCGCGCTGGCCCGCGCACTCGTCCTGCAGGCGCGCGCCGCGGTGCTCATCGGCCGCGCCGCCGGCGAGATCGCGCAAGCGATCGCGTCGGCGGGCGAGCTTCCAGTCCGTCACGCGGCGTCGCTGGAGGACGCGGTCACCGCGGCGCGCGAGCTCGCGCAGCCTGGCGACGTGGCCCTGCTCTCGCCGGCCTGCGCCTCGACCGACATGTTCTCGTCCGCGGACGAGCGGGGCGAGCGTTTCAGCGCGCTCGTGAAGGCGTTCGTCAAGCCGATGAAGCGATGAAGCTCCGTTTCCCGCGGACTACCAGCTATGACCTGCCGCTCGTGCTCGTTGTGCTCGCGCTCCTCCTCCTCGGGCTCGCGATGGTCTACAGCGCGAGCGGGATCACGGCGCTCGATGCGAACGAGGACCCCGGCATGTTCCTGGCGCAGCAATCCGCCTGGGCAGCGCTCGGGATCGCGGCGATGTTCGTCGCCGCCCGCCTCGACTACCACCGCCTACGCCTGTTCGCGGTGCCGCTCCTTTTCGTTGCGGTGGCCCTGCTCGTCGCCGTACTCATACCCGGCGTCGGTGTGACCGCCGGTGGCGCCACGCGGTGGCTCCGCTTCGGCGGGGTCGCCGGCCTGCAACCCGCGGAGCTCGCCAAGCTCGCGCTCATCGTGTATCTAGCCACGTGGCTCGGAGCGCGGCGTGAGGACATCGGCTCGTGGCGCGTCACCGTGCCTTTCGTCCTCATCACGATGACCGTGCTCGGCCTCGTCGTTGCCGAGCCCGACCTCGGCACAGCGATCGTGATCGTCGTCGTCGCGCTGGCGATCTATTTCGCGGCGGGCGCCCGCCTACAGATCTTCATTGCGCTCGGCATCCTCACCGGTGTCTCGGTGCTCGCGCTCGCGGTCGTCAACCCGGAGCGGTACGAGCGTCTGCTCACGTTCGTCGACCCCTGGTCCGACCCGCGGGGCGCGGGCTTCCAAACGATCCAGACGCTCTACGCGCTCGCGCTCGGCGGCTCGTTCGGCGAGGGGCTCGGCGCCGGTCGCGAGAAGTTCGGCTACTTGCCCCATCCGTATACCGACTCGATCTTCGCGGTCCTCGGTGACGAGCTTGGGCTCGCCGGCGCGCTGGCGGTGGTGCTGCTCTTCCTCGTCGTGGCGTTTCGCGGCGTGCGCATCGCGCTGCATTCCGTGGATGCGACGGGCGCTCTCCTCGCGACCGGGATCACCGTGTGGCTCGCATTCCAGGCCTGGGTGAACATGGCCGTCGTTGCGAGCCTCGTTCCCATGACAGGCATCACGCTGCCCTTCATCTCCTACGGCGGTAGCTCGCTCTGCGTCGGGTTCATCGCCGTCGGTATCCTCCTCAACATTGGTCGAGCCGGGTCCCGAACGCGCGCGGACATGCCGCGTGCTCCTCGTCGGTGGCGGGACGGTCGGTCACGTCAGCCCGCTCCTCGCGGTCGCGGAGGCGCTGCGCGAAACGACACCGGACACCGCGTTCCTCTTCCTCGGTGGTCGTCGCGGGCTCGAGGCTGACCCCGTGCGCGCCGCGGGCATTCCATTCCATGCGACCGCGATGCCATCTCTGCGGGACCCCGACTCGCGCGTGTCGCTGATCACTCGGGCTCTCGTCTTGCCGGTCGCCGTGGTGGAGTCGCTGATCCAGATCGCGAAGTTCCGGCCGAACGTCTGCTGCACGACCGGCGGGCTGGTCTCGCTTCCGATCGTCCTCGCGGCGCGCACCCTGCGCGTGCCCGTCTACATCTGGGAAGGCAATGCGATCCCCGGTCGCGTGAACCGGCTGCTCGCTGGCTGGTCCCAGCGGGTCGGCGCGACCTTCGACGCGTCGCTGCGCGCGCTGCCGCGCGCCCGCACCTCGCTCGCCGGCAACCCGATCCGCAGGTCACTGCTCCGGTGGACGCGCGAGACCGGTCGTCAGAAGCTCGGACTTCCCACCGACGCCACGGTCGTCTTCGTGACTGGTGGGAGTCAAGGCTCCGCCGCGATCAATCACGCCGTGTCCGGCGCCCTGCCCCGGCTCCTGCGCCGCGCGACGGTGATCCATCACACCGGCGACGCGCACCTGGCGCAGATCGCGGCGAAGCGCGAGACGCTGCCCGCGGAGCTTCGTGAGCGCTATCAGATCTACGGGTTCCTGCGCGAGGAGATGGGCGCCGCGCTCGCATCGGCGGACCTCGTCGTCGGTCGCGCGAGCTCCTCCTCGATCGCGGAGCCGCTGGCCTTCGGTGTGCCCCTCATCCTGGTGCCCTTCGCGGCGTCGGCGGAAGCGCATCAGACGGCGAACGCGCGGGACGTCGTGGAGAAGAACGCCGCGATACTCCTGCCAGAGAGCCAGCTCGATGCCGACCGGCTTGTCGCCTACGTCACCGGGCTGCTCGATGATCCGGCGCGCTTGGCGCGCATGGGGAAGGCCGCGCGCGCGGCCGGCCGTCCCGATGCGGCGACCGCGATCGCGAACGAGCTCCGCGCGCTCGGTGGATGCGCGTGAGGTTCCATATCGTGGGGATCGGCGGCATGGGAATGTCGGCGATCGCGCGCCTTCTGCTCGCGCGCGGCGACGTGGTGAGCGGCTCGGACAAAGGCATCTGGCCTCTCGGGGCTGCGCTCGCCGCGGACGGGGTGGCGGTCGCGACGGCCTTCGACGCCGGAAACCTCGCGGGCGCGGACGTGGTGATCCGCTCGAGTGCGTACGGGGACACCAACCCGGAGGTCGCGGCGGCCCGCGCGAAGCGCATCCCGGTGTGGAAGCGCGAGGACGCCTGGCGACACCTCGCCAGGGGAAAGCGCGTCGTCGCCGTCGCAGGCACGCACGGGAAGAGCACGACCACCGCCCTCACCTGGACGGCTCTGCGCGCGGGCGGGCTCGACCCCTCGCTCATGTGCGGCGCGATCCTCCGGGATCTCCGCACGAACGCGTACGCCGGCGGCGGTGACATCCTCGTCATCGAGGCCGATGAGTACGACCGCGCGTTCCTCGCGCTCGAGCCCGAGATCGCGCTCGTGACGAATGTGGACCACGATCACATCGACGTCTTCCCGACGCGGTCCGACTACGCCGAGGCCTTTGCCTCGTTCGCGGGACGCATCGTTCCAGGCGGGTCGCTCGTGGCCTGCGCGGATGACGGCGGCGCGGCACGGCTCGCGGCGAAGGCCGCCCGCGACGTGCCGGGCCGGACCGTCGCCACCTACGGCACGGCCGATGGGGCGACCTACGGCGTGGTCGAGCTCGTTCAGGGTCGAAACGGCATGTCGTTTCATCTCACCGGACCGTTCGAGCCCGCGGTGCCCGTCGCGCTGCGGCTCGCGGGAGCTCACAACGCGCTGAACGCGGCCGGGGCGCTCGCCGCCGCCGACGCTTTCGGCGTGCCGGCGAGCGCGGCGGCGCAGGGCTTCGCTACGTTTACGGGCACCGAGCGGCGCCTCGAAGAGCTGGGAACCGCTCTTGGTATCACCGTCGTCGACGATTACGCCCACCATCCTGCCGAGATCCGCGCGTCCATCGCTGCGGTCCGTGCGCGCACGTCCGGTCGCGTGGTCGTGCTTTTCCAGCCGCACACTCCGAGCAGGCTTCGCGCGTTCTTCGACGACTTCGTCCAGGCGCTACGTACGGCCGACGTCCGAATGGTCGCCGAGACATTCGCTTCGGCGCGCGAGGCGCCCGATGAACGCGCCGGCGCGCGTGCGCTCGCCTTGCGTGCGGGCGGCGCGTACGTCACGGACGCCGTGGCCGGGGCGCGCGCGCTCGCGGAACAAGCGCGGCCCGGCGATGTCGTGCTGGTCCTTGGCGCCGGCGACATCCGTCCCGCCGGCGAGCGGCTTCTCGAGCTCCTTCGGGAGCGCGCGACGGTATGACGATCGCGACGTTCGGGGTGCGCGGGGAGAAGCTCGCGCCGCATACCTCGCTCCGCATCGGCGGTCCGGCGGACTACTTCGTGCGGGTCGCGAGCGAGAAGGATCTCGTCGGCGCGATCCGCGTCGCGCGCGAGCACGAGCTGCCCGTCTTCGTGCTTGGCGGCGGGACCAACCTGCTCGTCGCCGACGACGGCATCCGCGGGGTCGTGCTGCAGAACGGCTGGCGTGAGGCCGCGGCGGATGGGACGACGATCGAGGCGTCCTCGGGCACCGAGCTCGCACACGTCGCGGCGGTCGCGGCGAAGGCCGGGATCGTCGGTCTCGAGTGGATGGCGACGGTGCCCGGGACGGTCGGTGGGGCGGTCCATGGCAACGCCGGCGCGTTCGGCACCGAGACTGCCGACGTCCTCGTCGACGCCGATCTCATGGACCTGAACGGCGACACGTGGCTGGCCCCTGCCGCAGAGCTCGGCTACGCCTACCGCACGAGCAAGCTCCAGGGCACGCCGACCATATGTGTGCGCGCGCGCTTCCGCGGCACGGCCGGCGATCGCGCGACCGTGGTGCGGCGCATCAAGGAGATGGCCAACGAGCGGATGAAGAAACAGCCCCTCGCGCAGCCGAATACAGGTTCGATCTTCCGCAATCCTCCGGGGGACCACGCCGGACGCCTCATCGAAGCCGCAGGCCTCAAAGGCCGGCGCGTCGGCGGCGCGATGGTCAGCGAGAAGCACGCGAACTTCATCGTGAACACCGGCGATGCGAGCGCCGACGACGTCCGAGCGCTGATGGATATCTGCCAGGACGAGGTCCAAGAGCGGTTCGGCGTCCGGCTCGTGCCCGAGGTCGAACTCGTGGGCGAGTGGTGACCACCGGGAGGCGAATTCGCGTGGGCGTGCTCACCGGCGGGGCGTCGGCGGAACGCGACATCTCGCTCGCGACGGGTGCGCAGATCGCGGCGAGCCTCGATCCAGCCAGGTTCGAGGTCGTGTTGCTCGACCCGCTGGCCTTCATGGCTCGCAACCACGAGATCACGGCCGCGATGCGCGATCAGGCGCAGCGCCTGATCAAGGGCGGCGGCAGGCTTGCGCCGGACCACCAGCTGCCGCGCGGCCTCGAGAAGCAGATCGAGAGCGCATCGCGCGCGCTCGTTCCGGCGACGAGGGTGATGGCGGATGCGGAGCCGATCGACGTGGTCCTCATCGCGCTACACGGGACCTGGGGGGAGGACGGGCGGATCCAGGGATTGCTCGACACGCTCGGCATCCCCTATACGGGCTCGGGCGTTCTCGCCTCGGCGCTCGCGATGGACAAGGAGGTCGCGAAGCAGGTCCTCGCGGCGGCCGGGATCGATGTCCCCCGGGGCATCGTGGTCCGCGGCTCCGGGGTGAAGGACCTGGAGGCGGCGCGCTCGGTCGGCCTGCCAGGCTTCGTGAAACCGGTCGGCAGCGGATCGAGCGTGGGCGCATCGATCGTCGAGCGGGAGGCAGAGCTCCGCGCCGCGATCGATGACGCCCTCAAGTACGACGAGCGTGCACTCGTCGAGGAGCGCCTTGTGGGACGCGAACTAACCGTGGCCGTCATAGGCAACGACGACCTCACACCTCTTCCGGTCATCGAAATCGTGACAAAGCGGGCGTTCTTCGATTACAGCGCCAAGTACGACGCCGGCGAGAGCGAAGAGATCTGCCCCGCAGACATCCCGCCGGACGTCGCGCGGCGCGCGCAGGACATCGCGATGCGCGCCCACCGCGCCCTCCGCTGCCGCGGCATGTCGCGCACCGACCTCTTGTGGTCTGGGGAACGCATGGCCGCGCTCGAGGTGAACACCATCCCCGGGATGACCAAGAACTCCCTTTTGCCGAAGGCCGCGCGCGCCGCCGGTATCGCGTTCGGCGATCTCCTCGCGCGCCTCGTCGACTGGGCTCTCGAGGACGCGCGCCGGCGCGCGCGCTGAGCTCTCGGCCCCGCCCACGCGCCCGCCGCGGCCCGCGCGCGCCGCGCCTCGCCGACCTCGATCGCGCGGTCGCCGGCCTGACCGCGGTCCTGTGCGCCGCCGCGATCGTTGCCGCGACGGTCGGACCGTTCTGGCGGATTCGCGAGGTGTCGGTCGAGGGCGCGCACCACGTCACCGTCGATACCGTCGTGAGCGCGAGCGCCCTCGATGGCGCTCAGACCTTCACGGCGAGCGCGGCGCGCGCGCGCGAACGGCTGATGCGGCTACCTGCGGTCCGCGAAGCGCGCATCGAGATCACGGTTCCCGACCGGGCACGCATCTCTCTGTCGGAGCGCGCCGCGCTCGGGCGCTGGGTCGCCGCCGGCCTCGAGTGGTTCGTCGATGCGGAGGGCGTCCTGTTCGCGTCGATCGACCCGCACGCCGCGCCCGAGCTGCGCGTCACCGACGAGCGGGGCGGGCGACAAGCGGGCGATCGTCTCGATCCCGCGCTCGTCGACGCGGGGCTGAAGCTCGCGCGCCTCGGTCCGAACGATCTGCGCGCCGATGCGACCTCGCCTCGCGTCGTGCTCGCCGCGGGCGCGAACGGACTCGTGCTGCGGACCGCTGCGGGGTGGGAGATCCGCTTCGGCGGAGCGGAGCGCATCGACGAAAAGATCGCGCTCGCGAAGAGATTCCTCCGGGAAAACCCGCAGAAAAAGTTAGACTACCTCGACGTGCGCACCCCGGACACGTACGTCGTCAGCCCGCCGCTTTAGTGCTTCTCCCGCTCCTCGGCCTGGTGGCCGGGGTGCTCCTCGGCCTCGCGATCCGCTTCAACCTCCCGATCGAGTGGGCTCGGTACACCGCCGTGGGGATCCTCGCCGCGCTCGATTCGCTGCTCGGCGCCGCACGCGCGGAGCTCGAGGGCCACTTCGACACGCGGATCTTCCTCTCGGGCTTCTACACCAACGCGCTGCTCGCCGCGGGGCTGACATTCCTCGGCGATCGACTGGGCATCGACCTGTATCTGGTGGCGCTTTTCGCCTTCGGCTGGCGGATCTTCCAGAACGTCGCGGTCATCCGCCGCCACTTCCTCTAGTGCACAATCGCGGAGGGTTGGTGCGGAGAGTTCCACGTTCGGGGTGAGTCATGGCTGAGCAGACGGTGCTCGTCGCCATCGACATTGGTACGACGAAGGTCTGCGTGCTCATCGGCGAGATCGCCGAGCGCGGCGGCGTCGACGTCATCGGCATCGGCCAAGCCCCCTCGGATGGCCTCCGGAAGGGGGTCGTCATCGATATCGACCGGACCGTCCAGTCGGTGACGAATGCGGTCGATGCCGCCGAGCGCCTCTCCGGCCTCAAAGTTCGGTCGGCGTTCGTCGGCATCTCGGGAAGCCACATCGGGTCCCAGAACTCGCGCGGCATGGTGGCGGTCCGGCACGACGTCGACCGCAGTGACACGGTCCGTGCGATCGAGGCGGCCCGGGCGGTCTCGATCCCCAACACCCGTGAGATCCTCCATGTCATCCCGCGCGGATACGTGGTCGACGGCCAGGAAGGTGTCCGCGACCCGATCGGCATGGCCGCGGTGCGCCTCGAGGTCGAAACCCACATCGTCACGGCGTCGAGCACGAGCGTGCAGAACCTGACGAAGTGCGTGCAGCGCGCCGGGGTCGAGATCGACGAGCTCGTTCTCGCGCCACTCGCGACCGCGGAGGCGACCCTGGGCGACGAGGACCGCGAGCTCGGAGTGGTCCTGGCGGACATCGGCGGCGACACAACCGACATCGCGATCTTCCAGGATGGATCGATCTCGCACTGCGCCAGCATCCCGATCGGCGGCCGGTACGTCACCGCCGATCTCGGGATCGTCCTTCGCGTGACGCCGGACGTCGCCGAGAACGTGAAGTTCCGATACGGGTCGGCGATCCCGCTGGAGGTGGATCCCGACGAGGTCCTGCAGGTCACTTCGATCGGAGAGGACACCTCGCACGGGGTGACGCGCCGTCACATCGCCGAGATCGTCGAGTCCCGGGTCGCCGAGATCTTCCGGTTCGTGGCCGCGGAGATCGAGGCGGCCGGCGCCACGAACCGCCTCCAGGCCGGGCTGGTGCTGACCGGCGGGGGTTCGAGCCTGACCGGGGTCGCCAAATCGGCACGGGATTACCTCGGAATGAGCGCCCGGGTCGTCGGTCCGAGCGGCCTGGGCGGGCTGACCGACCAGATCGAGACGCCGCCGTACGCGGCCGCGAGCGGGCTTCTCCTCTGGGGCGCGCACAACTGGCCGTCCGCCGAAGAGCGAGCCGGCGGCAGGGCCCTGGAGGGCGTCACGGCGCGGATCGGGAAAATCTTTAAGGGGCTCATGCCCTAGGAAATCTCCGTGAAGGAGCGCTGACTTAGGAACGAGCGCGGCGCAGGCGGGATCGCGAAGTTTCCACTGAGGGCGGAATTGCGTTCGAGGATGGGGACGGGTGGATCGGCGGCGCAACGGGGAGGCGAACACGAACAAACAAACAATGAGGAAATGAGTCACAGATTCCGCTCGCCAAACGTTGAAGTGTCGGTCTATAGTCAGCACGCGAACTGAATACTCCATGTGCGCACCGCTAGGGGAGGGGCAGCGGCATGGACACATGGAGGCACGAGCATGCCCCTCCGAAGCGATATCGAGAACTTCGCGCTCATAAAGGTCGTCGGCATCGGCGGCGGCGGATCCAACGCCGTGAATCGGATGATCCGCGCCGAGCTGATGGGTGTCGAGTTCATCGCGGTGAACACCGACGCCCAGGCGCTCCTCCTCTCTGACGCACCCCACAAGATCCGCATCGGGGACAAGGTCACCAAAGGCCTCGGTTCTGGCGCCGATCCGACGGTCGGGCGCAAGTCCGCCGAGGATGACAGCGAGAAGCTTTACGAGGCGCTGAAGGAAGCGGACATGGTCTTCGTGACCGCCGGGATGGGCGGCGGAACCGGGACGGGCGCCGCCCCGATCGTGGCCGAGATCGCCAAGGACGTCGGCGCCCTGACCGTGGCGGTGGTGACGAAGCCGTTCAGCTTCGAAGGCGCGAAGCGCCGGCTCCTCGCTGAGCAGGGCATCTCGGAGCTCGTCGACAAGGTCGACACCCTGATCACGATTCCCAACGATCGCCTCCTCCAGGTCGTGGAGAAGCGCACGAGCATGGTCGACGCGTTCCGCATCGTCGACGACGTCCTGCGCCAGGGCGTGCAGGGCATCAGCGACCTCATCACGGTGCCCGGCCTCATCAACCTCGATTTCGCGGACGTCAAGACGATCATGACCAGCGCGGGCTCGGCCCTCATGGGCATCGGTCACGGCGAGGGCGAGAACCGCGCGGCCGAGGCTGCGCGGCAGGCGATCATGTCGCCCCTGCTCGAGCAGTCCATCGACGGTGCGCGGGGCGTGCTCTTCACGATCACCGGGGGACCGGACCTGACGTTGTTCGAGGTCAACGAGGCGGCCGAGATCATCCACGCGGCCGCCGATCCCGAGGCGAACATCATCTTTGGCGCGGTCATCGACGAGCGCATGGGCGGCGAAGTCAAGATCTCGGTCATCGCGACCGGCTTCGATCAGGCGCGCCCGCTCCGCAAGCTCGACAGCCCCATATACAAGCGGCAGGCGCCATCGGTGGAGCGCGCGGCGGTCTCGGCGCCGCCCGCCACGGCGTCGCAGTCGGTTACGGCCGCACACGCGAAGACCGAGGAGTCGAAGAGGTTCGACCCCGACGACCTCGAGGTTCCAAGCTTCCTGCGACGCCGCTGAACTCTGCGGCGGTACGTCCGCCGCGTAAGGACGCTGGCACTCAACCTGCATCCCTGCTTGGAAAAACCTGAGAGCGGGGGTGCTCCTTTCATGCGCGAACGAGGCGTCGCCGTTTACGAAACATGGACGGCGTGGCCTGTCTACTGGAGTCCCGTCGTGGTCGGCGCCTTGGCATCGATCGTTGCAGTGGTCGTTTTCGGCGCGATGGGTACGGCGGTCGGCTCCTACAAAGCCGGATCAGCGGGCCGGATCACCGATTTCAGCGGCGTCGGTCGAGCGGCCGTGGCGTATGCAGTGTTCGCCTCGTTCCTCGCCTTCGTGATCGGTGGTTGGGTCGCCGCGCGCGTGGGCGGGATCCGTCGATCGGAGCCCGCAATGCTCCATGGAGCGATCGCGTTCCTTGTCGCGACGGTCGTTCTCCTGGCGCTCGCGGCCTTCGGCGGGAGCATCTACAACGGCTGGTACGCGGCGCTCGCACCATCGCCGGCGGTGCCCGCGACCCCCGGGCAGCCGGTGGATCCGAACGCCGCGAAGGCGGCAGCGACCGGAGCGATGGCCGCGACCGTGGCGCTCCTGCTTGGACTCGCCGGGAGCGTCGTCGGCGGCTGGATGGGCTCGGGCGAGCCGATGAACTTCACCTACCACAGGACGCGCGGGATGACCTCCCGCCCGGTCGCAAGCGACCGGACCACACGCATCTAAAGGAGGGTGACGAGATGATTTTGATCCTGCTATGGCTGCTGGGCCTCCCCCTCGGCCTGATCATCATCCTGTTCCTGCTCGGCATAGGGCATTAGCGCGAGCGTTTCCTCGACGCACCTGAGGGGGTCCGGGGCCAGCCCCCGCGAAGACACTAGATTTAGTGGGCTTCGGTCCCATATCTTGTGTCCGTGCGCTGCCCGGCCTGTGGTAACCCCGACACCCGCGTCATCGACTCCCGTGAAGCGGAGGATGGTGCGTCCATCCGTCGCCGGCGGGTCTGCGATCGTTGCGAGGAGCGCTTCACGACGTTCGAACGGAGTGAGTCGGCGCGGATCCAGGTCCAGAAACGCGACGGGACGAAGCAGGAATTCGATCGGCGCAAGCTCGCGAGCGCGATCGAAAAGGCGGCCTCCAAGGGCCTCGCCGCGGACGACGTCAACCGGCTGATCGACGATCTCGAGTCCGCGCTGCGCCAAAGCGGCGTGTCCGAGGTCCCCTCGCAGCGGATCGGTGAGATGGTGCTCGAGAGGCTTGCGGAGCGGGATCCGCTGAGCTATCTGCGGTTCAAGATCGTGTACTCCCACCTCGAGGACATTGACGCGCTCTACGACGAGCTCGCGGCGCTGGTCCGTCGCCGCCAGGAGGCGCGTGATCGTCGCGTCGCCGAGCAGATCGTCCTTCCCATCGGCGAGACCGTTGCCGTCGTCCCGCGCCGTCGCCGTCGCTGACCTGCTGCGCGCCGATCACGATGGCCCGCTCCGATCCCACGAGAGGATGGGCTGCGGCTCGCGAGTCGCAAGCGGGCCATACTCGGCTCCCGTGGTCCTGTCCGATCGTGACATCCGCGCCGCGATCGCCGCGGGACGGATCGGGATCGATCCGTTCGATCCGAAATGCGTGCAACCGGCCTCGGTCGACATCCGCCTGGATCACCGTTTTCGGGTCTTCCGCTCGAGCCGCCACGCGTTCATCGACCTGGCCCGTCCGCTCGACGACGTGACCGAGCTCGTCGAGGTACCCGAGCGCACCCCCTTCATCCTTCACCCCGGCGAGTTCGTGCTCGGCTCAACTCGCGAGCGACTCCGGCTTTCCAACGACCTCGTCTCGCGCGTCGAGGGAAAGAGCTCGCTCGGCCGCCTCGGTCTGCTGATCCACAGCACCGCCGGATTCATCGACCCGGCCTGGGATGGCCACATCACTCTGGAGCTCTCGAATGTCAACACGATCCCGATCACCCTGTATGGAGGCATGCGCATCGGGCAGCTCTCGTTCTTCGAGCTCTCGAGCCCGGCGGAGCGTCCGTATGGGTCGCCCGAGCTCGGGTCCTCCTATCAGGGCCAGACCGGACCCACGCCGTCGCGCTACCGTCTGGACCTGCCCTGACGCATGTGCACGACCTGTCTCTTGATCGTCTTCGTCGAGGCCTTCATCAACGTACTTGCTTGGGCGCTGATGGTCGCGATCTTCGTGCGGGTGATCGTCTCCTGGGTCCCAAATCTCAAGTTGCCGTTCGGCCTGGGCGACTTCGTTTGGAACGTGAGCGAGCCGATCCTCGGGCCGATCCGCCGCGCCATTCCGTTCTTCGGCGGCATCGACTTCTCGCCCTTCATCGCGTTCCTCCTTATCCAGATCGCGACGAGCATTCTCCTCAGGCTGCTGCCGCAGCCGGTCTAAAGGCGATGGCGGATCGCCTGCGGGTCACGATCCGCGTCGTCCCGCGCGCCAGGGAAGACCGTCTCGACGGGATGCGCGCCGGTCGTCTCGTCGTCAGAGTCAGAGCGGCGCCGGAGCGCGGAGCGGCGAACCGCGCGGTCCAGGCCGCGATCGCCACGGCGCTCGGGGTGCGCGCGAGCGAGGTTCGCATCGAGCAGGGCGAGGCCTCGCGCGATAAGGTGGTGAGCCTCCCGCCGTCCGCCGCTCCACGACTCGACCGGCTGATGAAATAGGAGCGCACCCGCCGGCGTACTGGAGAGGAATGGCTGCGAGTGTCGCCCTGGCTTCTTTCGTCCCAGCGATCGCCACGCCTCGGCCGGTGACTTTCTCCGACGCCGTGCGCGACCACCAGGACGAGGTCTACGGCGTCGCGCTCCGCATCACCGGCGACCGGGAGTCGGCGCTCGATGTCATGAGCTCCACCTTCCTCAAGGCCTACCGGGCGTTCGACCGGTACGACCCCTCGCGCCCGGTCAGATTCTGGCTGCTGCGTATCGCGACCAACGAGGCTATCTCGCACGCGCGCCGGCGCGGCCGGGAGCTGCGGCGCAGAGCCGACGAGCACGCGGCGGGTGTGTTGCCCGACCCCGCACTCACGCCGGATGCGCTGTCGATCGCGCGCGAGGATCAGGCGCGCATCCGTGCCGCGGTCACCGCCCTTCCCGAGCTCTATCGCGTGGTCGTCGTGCTTCGCTACTTCAACGAGCTCGGTGTCGACGAGATCGCGCAGGTGACCGGCAGGCCGGCCTCGACCGTGGGCGTTCAGCTGCTGCGCGGACGCGCGCTCCTGCGCCGCGCACTCGAGGGAACGGGATGAGCCGGATGCGTCCGGACGACGACCTGTTCGACGAGGTGTTGTTGCGCCGCGCGCTGCGCCTCGAGGCGAGCGAGCTCCCGCCTCGGCTCGGCGTCACCGCGATCGCGGCGCGCGCGGAGGACACACCGCTCGGGCTCGCGTCATTCGCCTCGTCGCTGTTCGCCGGCCTGGCCACCGCGGCTCTGCTCGCCATCGGCGTGGTCGCGATCTGGTCGCTCGCGCCTGTCGTCGCGGGCGATACCTTCGCTACGGCGATCTCCCTCGTCGCGTCGGTAGCCGTGCCCCTCGAGCCCGCGGTCCGAACGATGGAGCAGCCGACCATTCCCATCGCGGCCCTCGCCGCGGTCGCATTCGCGGTCGCGTACGAGTACCACACTAGGAAGGAGCGAGCCAATGTCTAGCGCACGACTCGAGCGCAGCGCCACGAACCGAATGGTCGCGGGTGTGTGCGGCGGGATCGCCGAATACCTCGCGGTCGACCCCACCGTCGTCCGCGTGCTCTTCTTCCTCATGATCCTATTCACCGGAGGCCTCGGCCTGATCCTCTACGTCGCGCTCGTTTTTCTCATGCCGCTGCCGGGCCGGCCGGCGACGAGCTTCGCCACTTCAGCCGGTGCAACGGTGGAGGAGGTCGCCGATCAGCTGCGCAAGACGGCCGACGACATCAGCAAGTCGTTCCGGGATCGGCCCCCGGGCGGTGCGGCACCGCCGGACGCCGAAGGCGCCGCGGTGGCGACGACGTCCGTCGTCGCGGACCCACAAGCGCACGCCCGTGAGACCGAACGCCGGCGGACGGCATTCGGGTACCTCTTGATCGCACTCGGAGTGATCTTCCTGCTCGGCAATGCCGGACTCTTCCGGGTGGTCCAGTGGCAGCTGGTGTGGCCCGTGGTGCTCATAGCGGTCGGAGCGCTGTTCCTCGTGCAGAGGGTTCGCTCATGACCCCGCGCCGCGGCGTTTTCTGGCCGCTTCTTCTGATCGCGCTTGGCCTCGTCTTCCTGCTGGCCAATTTCGGCTTCATCGCGGGGGTCTCCTGGCTCGCGCTCCTCAGCCTCTGGCCGCTGCTCCTGGTCCTCATCGGGCTCGACATCGCGTTCGCGCGCCGCTGGCCGGTGCCGACCCTTGTGGCCGAGGTCCTCGTCATCGCGGCTGGTCTGGCACTCGTCGCCGCGAACCCAGGTCTCGGCCGCTGGGTCGCCTTCGGCGGCGGGGCGAGAGGAGATGCCGACGTTTCCGTTCCGCGCGGCGGCGCGAGCACCATGGTGCTCTCGATCAACGGTGGGGCCGGTCGCTATCACGTCGGTGACGGCGCGACGGACCTCGTAACCGCGCATAGCGAGAACCCCGATCTACGCCTGCGGGCGTCGGAGCGCGGCGGCCGCGCCGACGTGCGGATCGATCAGATCGGCCCAGAGGGGATCTTCAGGGGCGGCAGCGGGATCGACGTCCAGATCCAGATCGCGAGCGACGTCCCGACCTCGTTCGATATGAACGCCGGGGCGGGAGAGTTCGACGTCGACCTCTCCGACGTCCGGGTCACAGACGCACGTCTGAATACGGGCGCGTCCACGGTGCGGCTGGTCCTCCCCAAACCGACCGGTGACATCCCCGTGCGGATCAGTGCGGGGGCGTCGACCATCGTCCTCACCGTGCCGGATGGGGTCGAGGCGCGCATCAGCACGAGTGGCGGCTTGCTCACCTTGCGCAGCGACAACAGCCGGCTCGGCGAGGGCGGCGGGACGGGCGGGTGCGTCGCGTGCGGCAGCTCGGTGCAGACGAGCGGATACGCGGCTGCCAAGGACCGCTCGACCGTCACGATCAACGCCGGAGCGAGCTCGATCGTCGTGCGGTAGCCGCTCCGGGCGAGGAAGTCAGCACCGACGCATCCCTAAACTCGCGCCGTGCTCCACCGCGCGATCGCGAGGATCCTCAATGCCCAGGGTGTGTGGGCCGATCCACTCGGCAAGCTCTTCGTCGCGATCTTCAGCGCGCTCTACAAGCCGGTCCCTATCCTCAAGGACTTCCTGAACGGCGTGTGGCTCGGCCATCCGCTGCATCCGGCGATCACCGACGTTCCCATCGGTGCCTTCGTGGTTGCCCTCGTGCTCGACCTCATGGGAGCGCGTCCGGCGGCGACGACCGCGATCGGCGTCGGCGTCCTTTTCATGATCATCGCTGCGCTCGTCGGCTACGCCGATTACATCGACCTCGAGGGCACGCCGCGGCGCTTCGGCAGCGTGCACTCCTCGTTGATGCTCGTCGCCGCGGTGGTGTACCTCGTCTCGTTCGGAATGCGGATCGGGTGGTTCGGCGCGAGCGGAACGGACGTGGAGGTGTGGCTCTCCGTCGTCGGCTTCGTGATCGTGATCGGCAGCGCCTACGTCGGCGGCGAGCTCGTCTACAACATGGGCAGCCAGGTCGATCGTCACGCCTGGCGGGGTGGCGGGACGAAGTGGACCGCGGTCGAGGTCGGGGAGCTTCCCGAGAACAAGCCCGTGAAAGCGAAGGCCGGAGCTCAGTCGCTGGTGCTCGTGCGGCAGGGCACGAGCGTGCACGCGCTTCACGACATCTGCGCGCACCAGGGCTGCAACCTCTCTGATGGCGGAAAGGTCGTGGGCGACGCGATCGAGTGCCCCTGCCACGGGTCACGTTACCGGCTGCGCGATGGCCTGGTCGTGCGTGGGCCAGCGGTCTTCGACCAGCCGCACTACGACGTACGTGAGGCGGCCGGCAAGATGGAAGTGAGGCGCACGGACACCTTTTCGACCGCCTAGCGCTCGTCCCTTCGGCGATACTCAGGCGGTGAGCGAGGCGATCGCGGCGGTCCCGCTCGAGGCCACCGGCACGGCCGAGGCCCCGGCGAGCACTGAGCTCGACGCGCGGCGGGCCCTGAACGCGCAGTACCTTCGGCACCACCCGGACGAGGTCGCCTTCTTCCTTGACGGACGCTCCGCCGAGGACACGGCAATGCTGGTGCACGACGCTGGGCCCGACGCCGCCGTGCACCTCCTCCAGCGCCTCAACCCGCGCGTCGCGGCCGACGTCCTCCGAAACATGCCGGCCCAGGCCGCCAAGATCGCGCTGACGCAGATGCATCCCGCGCGCGCGGCGCCCATCGTGGCGAGCTTCGAGCCGAACGAGCGCGAGGGCGTCCTCGCGCGTCTGCCGGGGCGGTTCGCCTCGGAGGTCCGCGAGCTCCTCACGTATCCCTTCGACACGGCCGGCGCGCTCATGGACCCGCGCATCACCGCGTTCCAGCCCGACACGACCGTCGACGACGCCCTGCGCAAGATGCGCACGTTCAAGGAGAAGGAGCTGGGCGCGATCTACCTCACGGACGGCCCGGGCCGGCTCGTCGGTACGGTGCCGCTCGGGGAGATCGCGACCGCGACCCCCGAGACGAAGCTCAAGGATCTCGTGCGGGGCACGCCGGTCGCCGTGGCGGCCACCGCGACGCGCGAGGAGATCGTCGCGTACCTCACCGAGCAGCGCGTCGCGACGCTGCCGGTTGTCGACTCGGACCACCGCCTGGTGGGCGTGATCCGATACCGCGCGCTGGTGGATGCCGCCGAGGCCGAGGCGACGATGAGCATGCAGACGATGGTCGGCGTGAGCAAGGACGAGCGCGCGCTCTCGCGCGTGTCGTTCGCCGTGCGCCAGCGGCTCCCGTGGCTCGAGATCAATCTCGCGACCGCGTTCCTCGCGGCGTTCGTGGTCGGGCTGTTCGAAGGAACGATCGCGAAGTACACGGCCCTCGCGGTGCTCATGCCTGTCGTCGCGGGACAGTCCGGCAACAGCGGAATGCAGGCGCTCGCGGTCACCATGCGCGGACTCGCTCTTCGCGAGATCCGTCTCCAGCACTGGCCGCGGCTCATCGTCAAGGAGGCCGGCGTCGGTATCCTCAACGGTCTCGCGATCGCCGGGACGACGATGATCGGCGTGTTCATCTGGAGCCAATCTCCCGGTCTCACTTTCGTGATCGGAAGCGCGATGGTGATGGCGATGCTGATCGCGGGGCTCGCCGGCGCATCGATCCCGCTCATCATGAAGGCGCTCGGACAGGACCCCGCGCAGTCGTCATCGATCGTGCTCACGACCGTCACCGACGTAAGCGGGTTCCTCTCGTTCCTCGGTCTCGCGACGATCTTCTCGTCATTCCTGTAGGAATATCCACGGTGCAACGATTCCTCCTGGCGGCCGGCCTTGTCGGCGGGCTTCTCCTGGGATTGACGCTCGCAGCGCCGGCATCGGCGGACGAGGGTTGGACGATCCAGCGCTTCGCGGCGGACATCGTGGTCCAGCCCGATGCGTCCCTTCGGGTAGTGGAGGCGATCGACGTCGACTTCGGCGCGCAGCAAAAGCACGGCATCTTCAGGAAGATCCCGGTGCGCTACACATACGACTCCACGCACGTTCGCGTCTACCGGCTGACCGTACGGTCTATTAGCGACGCACAGGGACGGCCGATCCCCTACGAGACGAGCAACGACGGGCCGTATGCGGTGCTCAAGGTGGGGGACCCAAATGTGCTCGTGAGCGGCGCGCGGAGCTACCGCATCGCGTACGACGTGGCGGGCGCGATGAACCCGTTCGCCGATCACGACGAGCTCTTCTGGAACGTAAACGGCGGAGAGTGGGACGTCCGGACGCAGAGCGTGACATCGGTGGTCCACGCGCCCGGCGGCCTGCAGCGGGTGGCCTGCTTCGAGGGCCGTATCGGGTCGCAGAACCCTTGCCGGAGCGCAAACACCGCTACGCAGGCGGACTTCGCGACGACCCGCGCGCTCCTGCCGAGCGAACAGCTCACGATCGTGACCGCGCTCGCCAAAGGAGTCGTGAGCGCGCCCGTGCCGATCATCGAGCGCAATACCGAAGACATCGCCACGTTCTTCGACCCACAGCCGGCGTTCCTTGGGCTCGCGATCTTCGTCCTCATCGCCGGCCTGGCCTTCCTCTTCTACCTCTGGTACGACCGCGGAAGGGACCGGCGAGAGCGCGAGACCATCGTGCCGGAGTACGAGCCGCCCGACGCACTCCGTCCCGCGCAGCTCGGCCTCCTCGTGGACGAGAGCGCGGACACCAAGGATGTGACCGCGACGATCGTTGATCTCGCGGTCCGCGGGTTTCTCACCATCACCGAAGAGCCGACGAGCGGCATCTTCGCGAAAAAGGACTGGACCCTGCGCGCGACGGGCACGCCGGCGACGGGGCTGCTTCCCTACGAGCGGGTCGTGTACGAAGGGCTCTTCGACGGCCGCACCGAGGTGAAGCTTTCCGAGCTGCGCACGCATTTTGTGAGCTCGCTACGCACCGCGGAGGGTGACCTCTACAAGGACTCGGTCGATCGGAAGTGGTTCGCGGGTCGTCCTGATCGCGTCCGCCTCGCCTACACCGGCATCGCCATCCTCGCCATCGTCGCGGGCGTGACGCTCGTCTGGATCCTCGGGCTCTCGATTGGTGCCGGGCTCGTCGGCGTCGCGGTCATTCTCGTCGGCGCCGTTGCGATACCCGTCGCCCGATTCATGCCGGCCAAGACCGCCGCGGGCGCGGAGCTCCTCCGCCGGACGCTCGGCTTCCGTCACTACATGGAGGTCGCTGAGACCGAGCGGCAGCGCTTCGCCGAGCGCGAGAACATCTTCTCCGCGTACCTGCCGTACGCCATCGTCTTCGGCTGCGTGGAGCGGTGGGCGAAGGCGTTCAAGGACATCGATACGTCCGCACAGACCTCGTCTTGGTACTCCGGTAACGCCCCGTTCAACGCGATCGTCCTGTCATCGTCGCTCCAAGGTTTCTCGTCGAACCTCGGCTCGGCGATCGCAGCGACTCCTGGCTCGAGCGGCGGCAGCGGATTCTCGGGTGGGGGAGCGGGTGGCGGCGGCGGCGGAGGTGGCGGCGGAAGCTGGTGAACGGATCGCCCGCGTTATCCTGGAACGCGCGCGGGCTGTTGGCTCAGCTGGTTAGAGCGCTGCGTTCACATCGCAGAGGTCGCTGGTTCGAATCCAGCACAGCCCACCAGGGAGATCATCGGCAGGCTGCTTTTTCGTCCTTAATCAAATCTCAAGGTCGTCTCCGTACCTTTCGCCTGCCAAGAGCGTCGGGTCACCGAGATAGGTAGGGCGTGACGGCCCTTACAGGTCTGCCGGGTGGGGTGGATTCGTGGGATACCCGCTACCGGAACTCCCTGATCCGACGCTCACATGGCCGCGGCGGCCCCCACCACCGGCAGCCGCAGGCCCCGAGGCGTCTCGGGAGCGGTGGGTGCCGCCTCTCCCTCGTGCGAGTGGCTTCGGTGCTTCCCGGCTGCCCGAACGTTGATTCCACCCGATCGGGCGACACTGCGGAAGGACCCACAGACGTAATTGTTTGTGAGAGGCGGCCGGTCCTTCCCAAGGGCTCTCCCGGGCCGCCTCTTTCTTCGTCGTCAAGGTCACGGCCGGTTCAACGAGGACGTGTCGCGTCTTAGCGCTCGAAGAAGTTGAGGATGACCCCGCTCGCGACGAGGAGAGCAAGCGCGATGACGACGACGATCGCGATGCGCCTGAAGTCCTTCACCACGTAGCCGCGTTCCCACGACGCCGCGCGCTCGAGCGCGGCGGACGGCGCGCCGGCGGCGCGCGATGTTCCACTACGCGAGCCGTAACGTTGTGGTCGGGCGACCGCTGCTCGCGTCGGTTCGCGCTCGTATGTCGTGACGCGTGGCGCGGACGCCCGCCGCGCCGCTTCGACGGCCCGACGTGAACGCGCGCGGACGCGATGCTTCTTTGCCACGGAAAGACGAGGATAGCGGACCTCGTATGCTCCGCCGCGATGCCGCTCGAGCAGATGACGCTCTCGACGCTCGCCGTCGCGCTCGCCGTCGCCCTGGTGCTTCTCGCGATCTGGGTCGCCTGGCTGCAGCGGTCACACGCGCTCTTGCGGCGGCGGCTGACCCGTCTCGTCGGCGACAACGAGGGCGCCGGCCTCGACGAGGTCCTCGATCGCCAATTTCGCCGTTTGGATTCCGTCGCGGAGCGGGTCGAGGCGCTGAACAAGCTTCACCACGAGCTCGAAGCACTCTCGCAGCGCAGCATCCAGAGGGTCGGGGTCATTCGCTTCAATCCGTTCGCCGACACGGGCGGTGATCAATCCTTCGCGATGGCGCTCCTAGACGCGGAGGGCAACGGGGTCGTCGTCTCGAGCCTCCACAGCCGGACCGACACGCGCATCTTCGCCAAGCAGGTGCAGGGCGGACGTTCGCGGCATGCGCTCTCCAACGAGGAGCAGGACGCCATCCGCAAGGCGCTCGCGCCTTCTGGGGCGTGACGACCGCGACCTCGTTCACCGACGAGCGCGCTCTCGCCATCGTGAACCCGGTCGCGGGGAATGGAGCCGGCGAGCGCGTTGCGCGACGCATCGCAGCCGACTTCCGCAAGTACGGCATTCGCCTGGACGTCGTGCGCACGCCCGCGCGCGACGAGGCCGCGCGCCTGGCGCGCGAGGGCGCCGCTGACGGGTACCGGGTGATCGTCGCCGCCGGCGGCGACGGGACGGCGAACGAGGTCGCGAATGGCATCGTCGGCAGCGCCGCGGCGCTCGCGCTCTATCCCATCGGCTCAGGGAATGACTTTGCCCGCGCGCTCGGATATCCGAAACGGGCCCGTGACGTGCCGCGCTTTATCCGCGAGGCGCGACGGCGCACCATCGACGTCGGGGATCTGAATGGGCGCGTCTTCGTGAACGCGGCGGGGGTCGGGATCGATGGCCATGTCGCCGAGCTCGTGTCCACGACCTCGCGCGTCGTTGGACAGACGCTCGGCTATTTCGTTGGAGCGCTCGTCGGGATCACTACGTATCGCCCACGGCCGATGCGCGTGCTCGTCGACGGCGAGCTGCGGAGTGGATCGTTCCTCGCGGTCGTCGCCGCGAACGGAACACATTTCGGGTCGGGAATGCATGTCGCTCCAGAGGCCTCGCTCGACGATGGCCAGCTTGACATCCTCCTCGCCGGCGACCTCTCGCGCTGGGCGTCGCTTGGCGCGCTCGCCAAGCTCTACCGCGGGACGCACGTCAACGGCGGAACGATCGTGATGATGCGGGCGCGCGTCGTCGAGATCGAGCTCGAGCGGCCGCTCCCCGCCGAGCTCGACGGCGAAGTGACACGGCTCGCGCGGCTTTCGATCCACGTGCGACCGCAGGCGCTCGATGTGCTCGCGCGATGACGCGCACAGATCCCCGGCGTGCCCTCCCTTCCGTCGATGCCGTGGTTCGCGCGGGCCGGCCGAGCGATGCCGAGCGCGATCGTTTCACGCGTGCGGCGCGAGAGGTCCTGACTCGCGCGCGCGGCCTTCGCGCGACCGGCGGCGCGGAAGCCTTCGCGGAGCAGGCCCGCGCGCTCCTCGCCGACCGCGAACGGCGCACGCTGCGGCGGGTCCTCAACGCGACCGGCGTGATCCTGCAGACCAACCTTGGCCGTGCGCCGCTTTCACCGCGCGCGCTCGCGGCGATGGCCGATGCGGCGGGAGCGGTCAGCGTCGAATACGACCTCGCAGTCGGCAAGCGCGGCGAGCGTCACGGCCACGCCGCTCGCGTGCTCGCTGATCTCGCGCGTGCCGAGGACGCCGTGGTCGTGAACAACAACGCGGCCGCCGTCCTGCTCGCGCTCGCGGCTCTGGCGACGCGCAAGGAGGTCATCGTCGCGCGTGGCGAGCTCGTCGAGATCGGCGGCGGGTTCCGCATCCCGGATGTCCTGCGGCGTTCCGGTGCAAAGCTCGTCGAGGTCGGAACGACGAATCGCACGTACGCTCGCGACTACGCCCACGCGATCGGCGAACGGACCGGCGCGATCCTTCGCGTTCACGCCAGCAACTTCAAGCTCACCGGGTTCGTGGCGCACGCCGAAGGTCGCGAGCTCGCGGCGCTTGCGCGCGAGCACAATGTCGCGTTCATCCACGATCTCGGCAGCGGGACGTTCCTCGACACGTCGCGCTACGGTCTTGGTAAGGAGCTCACCGTCCCCGAGGCCGTCCGCGAGGGCGCCGACGTGGTCACCTTCAGCGGTGACAAGCTGCTCGGCGGTCCGCAGGCTGGGATCGCGGTCGGCCGCCAGACGCACATCGGCGCGCTCCGGACCCATCCCCTCATGCGCGCGCTGCGCCCCGACAAGATCACCATCGCGGGCCTCATCGCGACGCTCGAGACATACCGGGACGGTCTCGCCGAGGACGAGCTGCCGGTCTGGCGGATGATCGCGGCGAGCCCGAGCGGAATCCGCGGTCGGGCGGAGAACGTGGCACGCGCGCTCGGCGCGAGCGGTCTCAGTGCGGAGGTGATGGAGACCCGGTCCACTGTCGGTGGCGGTTCGCTGCCCGAAGAGACCCAGGACTCGTTCGCCGTGACGCTGGGTGGGGCTCCGGCCTCGAGGCTGGCGCAGGCGCTTCGCGAGGCGGATCCGCCGGTCGTCGCGCGGATCGTGGATGAGCGCGTCGCGCTCGACCTCCGGAGTGTCTTGCCGGAGGATGATGAGGTGCTGGCGCGCGCCGTCGGCGGCGCGCTCGCGAAAGGGGGAGGAGATGGACCTTCGCATCACCAGGAGCGACCGCGCTCCGGCGCCCGTCGGCCCGTATAGCCAGGCCATCGTCGCCGGAGATCTCATTTTTTGTGCAGGACAGCTACCGCTCGATCCGGCGAGCGGCGAGCTGGTCGGTGGCCCCGACGTGAAGGCGCAAACCCGCCGGGTCATCGACAACCTGGCTGCCGTGCTGTCGGCGTCCGATTCGTCGCTCGACCGCGTCACCAAGACCACCGTGTTCCTGACCGACCTCAAAGAATTCACCGCGATGAACGAGGTCTACGCGGAGCGGTTCGGCAGCCACCGTCCCGCCCGGTCGACGGTCGAGGTCGCCGCGCTGGCGCGTGGCGCAAAAGTCGAGATCGAATGCATCGCGGTGCGCCGGTAACGACCGCCGATCGCGGCACGCGGGTCATCGCGACCGCGGGTCATGTGGACCACGGGAAGTCGACGCTCATCACCGCACTCACCGGGATAAACCCGGATCGTCTCCGCGAGGAGCGCGAGCGCGGCATGACGATCGATCTCGGCTTCGCATGGCTCGAATTGCCCGACGGCGGCGAGGTGGGCGTCGTCGACGTCCCGGGCCATCAGGACTTCATCCGCAACATGCTCGCGGGCGTCGGACCGGTCGACGCGGTGCTGCTGGTGGTCGCGCTCGATGAAGGGGTCATGCCGCAGACGCGCGAGCACCTCGCCATCCTCGGGATCCTCGGCGTTGACCGAGGCGTCGTCGCCCTCACCAAGCGTGATCTCGTGGATGACGAGTGGGCCGCACTCGCGAAAGCAGACGTCGCAGCGGTCCTTCAAGACACGCCGCTCAGGAACGCGGCATTCGTCGAGGTCTCCGCGACCGAGCGGAGCGGACTCGACGAGCTGGTGCGCGCTCTCGCGGACGTTCTCGTGTCGGCGCCTCCTCGGCGGGACGCCGGCCGCCCGCGGCTGCCGATCGACCGCGCCTTCACGCTCACCGGCTTCGGCACGGTCGTGACCGGAACGCTCGTCGATGGCGCCTTTGACGTCGGCGATGAGGTGGCGATCCTTCCGACCGCGAACCGCGCGCGGATTCGCGGGATCCAGACCCACAAGCGAACTCTGGAGAGCGCTCGACCCGGGAGTCGGGTCGCCTTGAATCTCACAGGCGTCGAAAAGGACGAGCTCGCACGCGGAATGGTCGTCGCGCGGCCCGGTTCGCTCGAGACCGTGTCGGTGGTCTCGGCGAGGCTCGATCTCCTGGTGTCGGCCTCCGACGCGCTCGCGCACAACGAAGCGGTGAAGGTGCACGTGGGAACGGCGGAGGTGATGGCGCGCGTCTCGCTCCTCGAGGGCGCTGCGCTCGAACCCGGCGCATCCGCATGGGCACAGCTGCGGCTTGCCGAGCCGGTCGCGCTGGCGGTCGGCGATCGGTTCGTCCTTCGCCGGCCGTCGCCGCCCGAGACGCTCGGAGGCGGGATGGTCGCGGACGTGTCGGGTGAGCGCATGCGCCGCCGGCAGGAGGCCGTGGAGACGCTCGAACGCAGGACGGCGCCGACGGCCGCCTCGCGGCTTCTTGCCGCGCTCGACGTGCCCCGCACGCCGGATGAGGCCGGTACCAGGAGCGGTCTCGAAGCGCCCGAGCGGCACGCGGCGACGGCGGAGCTCGTCGAGAGCGACCGGGCGGTGCCATTAGGAGACGCATTGGTCGGTCGCGAGGGGTTCGAAGCACTGGCGACGCGCGTCGAGCGAGGGCTGGCGGCGGCGCATCGACGCGCGCCGCTGCGGGCGGGAGTTCCCCGCGAAGAGATCCGTTCGTCCCTCGGGCTCGCGCCGAAGCGCTTCAACGCGCTCGTCGATCGCCTAGCTCGGGATCGACGTCTGGTCGAGCACGGCAGCGCGCTCGCATTGCCAGGGCATGTCGTGGCGCTCTCGGCGGTGCAAGAGCAGGCCTGGTCGCGTGCGCGCAACGAGCTCGGGCGCCAACCGCTCCAGCCTCCCTCACCCCAGATGCTGGAGGAGGAGTTCGGGGTCGATCGCGAGCTCATCGCTGCTCTCGCGGAGCGGGGCGATCTGGTCCGCATCGGGACCGAGGCGGTCTTCCTTCCGGACGCGGTCGCTCGCTTCGCTGATTCGGTCGTCGCTGAGCTCGAAAGTGCGCGGACGATCACCGTCGCGCGGGCGCGCGATCTCACCGGATCGAGCCGCAAGCATGTCCTTCCGCTTCTGCAGTTCCTAGACGATCACGGGCTGACGCGCCGCCAGGGCGACGACCGGATCTTAGTCGTCCCGCCGGAGCAGGCGCGCGAGCGCATCGCTACGCTCACCGGTCGAAAGAAGGTCAGCCCATGAAGTTCCGTGCGATCCGTCCCTCTCAGATCGGCAAGGTCGACGCGATCGTGATTCCGCTCTTTGCCAACACCGATCCCCCGGCGTGGCTCCCGCGCGCGATGCGGACCCAGGTCGCGCACGTCGTAAAGACCGAGCACGGCACCAGCCGGCTTTACGGTGTGAACACGCTCCACGGCGAGCCTCGTCTCGTCCTCGTCGGCGCCGGGAAGCCTGGCGAGCTCGACGCCGAGCACGCCCGCAACATCGCGAGCACGGGAATCCGCGCGCTATGGCGATCGTCTGTGCGCAAAGTCGCGATCGCGATCGCGCCCGACGCGATCGGTGAGGAGCGCGCCGCCCAGGCGGCCGTGGAGGGCTCGATCTACGCGATGTGGCGACCGGAGGTTCACCGAACTCGCGAGGAGGAGCGACGGCTCCCGGAGATCGACGCCGTGCTCCTGGTCACCGCGGGGCCGATCGGCAAAGCGATCGACCGCGGCACCGCGATCGGCGAGGCGACGAATGCCGCGCGGCGCCTCGCCAACGAGCCCGCGAACCGGATGACCCCGACGGTCGTCGCGAACGAAGCGAAGGCGATGGCCAAGGAAGCCGGCGTCCGTATCGAGGTCCTCGACGCCGAGCGTTGCCGTGCGCTTGGGATGGGGAGCTACCTGTCGGTAGCGCAAGGGAGCCACGAGCCCCCGCAGTTCATCGTCATGCGCCACAAGGGCCGGCGCGGCGACGGCTACGACCTCGCGCTGGTGGGGAAGGGGATCACGTTCGATTCGGGCGGGATCTCCATCAAGCCCGCCGACAACATGCATCACATGAAAGCCGACATGACCGGGGCGGCATCGGTCATCGCGGCGCTCGCCGCGATCGGCAAGCTCGGTCTGAAGGCGAACGTCATCGGCATCGCGCCGTGCACCGAGAACCTGCCCGGCGGCGGCGCCACCAAGCCCGGAGACGTGTTCACCTCGATGAGCGGCAAGACGGTCGAGGTCATCAACACCGACGCGGAAGGACGGCTCGTGCTCGTCGACGGCATCACCTACGCGCAGCGTGAGGGTGCCAAGCGCGTTGTCGATGTCGCCACCCTCACGGGCGCGATCGCGGTCGCTCTGGGCAATCACTTCACCGGGCTCTTCGGGAAGCCGGACTCATTCGTCGAGCTCGTGCGTGAGACGGCGAAGGACGCCGGTGACCGCCTGTGGCCGATGCCCCTCACCGATGAGTACCGCGATGAGATCAAGGGTGAGGTCGCGGATATCCGCAACAGCGCGGGGCGCGAGGGCGGCGCGATCAAAGCTGCCGCGTTCCTCGATGCGGCGGTCGAGGACGGCACGGAATGGGCGCATCTCGACATCGCAGGCACGTTCTGGTTCGAGCGCGATCGGCCACAGGCGCCCAAGGGCCCGCAGGGTCCGGTGGTCCGCACGCTGATCGCGCTCGCGGAGCGGTACGCGAAGGAGTGACCGGGCGGGCTCCTCGGTAGACATAGAACGTATGATCTATCGGTGAACGAGCAGCTTACCTTCGGGCTCGGGGAAGAACGGCCGGACATTCTGGGATCGCTCACCCCTGAGCAGCGCCGAGCGGTGGAGCACGGTGCCGGACCGCTTCTGGTCGTCGCGGGCGCCGGCACGGGGAAGACTCACGTCCTGACCGCGCGGATCGTTCACCTCATCACCTCGCGCGCCGCGAAGCCGAACGAGATCCTCGCCGTAACGTTCACCGAGCGCGCCGCGAACGAGATGCAGGAGCGCGTCGACATCAATACGCCCATCGGTCTGAACGACGCGGTGATCCGGACGTTCCACGGCTTCGGCGATGAGGTCTTCCGAGAGTTCGCCCTGGAGCTCGGCCGTTCCGGCGAGCTCCGCGTGCTCTCACCGGCGGAGCAGGTGATTCTGGTTCGCGAGCACCTCTACGGCTGTCAGCAGTGCGAGATCGCGCTCCCGCTCAAGCGGTATCGCCCGGCGGGGGATCCGTTGGCTCACGTTCGGGCCCTTCTCGATCTTTTTGGTCGCGCGCGCGATGAGGACGTTTCGCCCCAGGCGTACGTCGCTCATGCCAACGCGCTCCGTGCCGCGGTGGGTGATTCGATCGATGCCGACGTGAGGGCAGACGAGGCGGCGATGCACGAGGAGCTCGCCGCAACCTACGAGGCGTACAACCGGATCAAAGAGCGGCACGGCGTCGTCGACTTCGGCGACCAGATCGCACTGACGCTTCGCCTCTTGCGCGAGCACCCCGCGGCGGCAGCGCGCCTCCGAGCGCGGTTCCGCTACATCTTGGTGGACGAGTTCCAGGACACAAACGACGCGCAGTTCGAGCTGCTGCGCCTGCTGGCGGAATCGCACCGCAACCTCACGGTCGTCGGGGATGATGACCAGTCGATCTTCGCCTGGCGCGGCGGCACGCTTCGGAACTTCGACCGGTTCCGCGAGGCCTACCCAGAGCACACGACGGTGCCGCTTATTGAGAACCGCCGGTCCGGGCAGGGGTTGCTGGATGCCGCGTACCGCCTGATAACGAAGAATCCCGATCGGCTGGAGACGACCCTCGGTATCGACAAGCGCCTTCGCGGCCGACCGGGATCAGACGAGGCTGAGGTCGATCACATCCAGAAGGTCACGGGGGCCGAAGAGGCCGACGCGGTCGCGGAGATCATCGCGCGCGAGGCCCTCCGCCGTCAGCGCCGCTTTGGGGAATTTGCGATTCTCGTGCGGAACAACTCCGACGCGACGCCCTTCTTGAGCGCCCTTGCACAAAGACAGATCCCAACGCACTTCTCGGGCGGCGGTCAGCTCTACGAACGATCCGAGATCCGGCTGCTCATCTCGTTCCTCTCCGCCGTCGCCCTGCCATCGGACTCGCGGCATGTTTACAACCTCGCCGTCTCACCGCTCTACGGATTCCCGGCGGACGAGCTCGCCCGAGCGATGGAGGGGAGTGGCCGCCGGCAAAAGCCGCTGCGCGATGTCTTCGAGGAGATCGCCGCTGAGAAGACGGGCGCGAGCGAGTCAGCGGTCGCAGCCGCGAGGGTCCTGTGCGATGACCTCGCGCACTACGCCGCGCGCGCCACGGAGCTCACAACTGCGGCTCTGCTCTTCGAGTTCCTCGACCGCTCGAAGCTCCTGGCGCGCTATCTCGACCCTGACTCCGCGCTCGTAGAGGAGCAGGGCAGGAACGTCGCGAAGTTCCTTCGGCTCGTGCACAACGCGGGTCGCGCGCTGGCCTCGGATCGCGCGTCATTCTTCGTCCCGCATCTCGAGCTCCTGCGCGAGGCCGGCGACGATCCGGTCGCCGCCGACTTCGAGACCTCGCACGAACAGGTGAACGTGCTCAGCATTCACAAGGCGAAGGGCCTCGAGTTCTCGGTGGTCTTCCTCGCTCATGCGACCGACGAGCGACTCCCGGGCCAGGCCCGGCTTGATCCGTTCCGCCTTCCCGACGAGCTGGCGCGCCTGCCTCCGCCGGATCGTGAGCGGCACATCGCCGAGGAGCGCCGGCTCGCGTATGTGGCGATGACGCGCGCCGAGGACTCGTTCTACTTCACCAGCGCGATCGACTACGGGTTCCAGCGGCCGTCGCGTCCGAGCCGGTTCATTGGGGAGGCCCTCGGCCGCGAACCCTCGCGGCTATCGGCTCGGCTGCAGGTCATCGAGGAGCTGCAGCGCTTTCAACGCTCGCCGGTACCCGCTGACGCACCGCTACCCGCGCTCGGCGCCGACGATGTGCTCACCGTCTCGTACGAGGCGATCGATGACTACCAGCGTTGCGCGCTGCTCTATCGCTTCAAGCACGTGCTCCAGATCCCAGTGCTCCCCACGCCGCAGATGACCTATGGCCTCGCCCTGCACGAGGCGGTCAAGGACTACCTGCGGCGTAAGCGCGATGGCGAGTCGCCCACGCTCACCGACCTTCAAGCGGTGTTCCGGGCGGCGTGGCTCGCGGAGGGGTTCATCAATCCCGCTCACGAGAGCGAGCGCTTTCAAGCCGGGCTCGCCGCGCTCCGGCGTTTTCACGACGAAGAGCGCGCACAGCCCGCGCCCGACCTCGTCGAGCAGCGCTTCAGCTTCATGATCGGGAACGACCGCGTGGTCGGTCGATGGGACCGCGTCGACAGAACGCCGAGCGGTGCGGTGGTTATCGACTACAAGGCCGGGGCGGATGAAGAGGGGAGCGGTCGTGCCCAGCGCGCGGCGGGTGAGAGCCTGCAACTCCGCCTCTACGTCCTGGCCCACGAGCGCGTCTACCAGGAACGTCCGGTCCAGGCCGCACTGCACTTCCTCGAGAGCGGTGAGCGCGGGGTGATCGTCCCGACGGATGACAGCATCGGCGCGGTCCGTGCGCTGGTGACGTCGACGGCGGCGAAGATCCGCTCGCGCGACTTCGCTCCAAATCCGAAGAACCTGCGGACGTGTCAGCAGTGCCCGTATCACCAGATCTGCCCGAGCTCGCTCACCGCGCGGGTTGCGACAACGACGGCCGTGCCGGTGGCCTAGCTGTCTCTGCGCAGGGACGTGCTACCTAAAAAGGACGCGATCGGAAAAGAGGGAGCAAGGCCCGGAGGCCCTGCTCCCGGTTCCGTACCTAGGCCGCGGCGGTAATGCGACGCTGAGTGCGAACGAGCTGGGTCAAGCGGACCGCTCCGCCGATCGCGATGAGTGCCGCGACGAACCCGATGCCCTGAGCAAGTGGTTCATTGATAGGGTTCGAGGCCGGGGCGGTCTGCGACTCATTCGCGGAGCTTCCGGCCGGCGCCTGCACCGTGATGGTGCCGAGGTCGAACGGCGCGAAGAACGAGCCCTGGGTCACCTGCCACGTGTAGGTGCCGGCGGCGGGGAAGTAGACCTTGGCCACGTAGTGACCGGCCGCACCGTTGGCGGTGCCGGGGTAGGAGAGTGCCTTGCCCGTCGTGTTACGGATGAGGATCTCGGTGGTGTCCGCCTTGTACGGCTCCACGCCGTCCATGAGGATCTGATATCCGATCGCGTATGTCTGGCCGGCGTGCAGGCCACCGGGCGGGAGCTGGTCGAGTTTGGTGACCGCCCCCTCCTTCGCGAAGGCCGTACCGGCGAGCGCGGCGAGCGCGACGAGCGTGCCGACTGCGAGGATCGATATGCGCCGCATGCGTCCCTCCGTGCGGTGGCTGCATGGCCCTTGCGCCACTTGCTATCCGTACAACCGCCGGTGCCAACGGTTCCAAGGGCCGTCGCTGCGCACAGACGGCTGATCAGGCGGTCTGGCTGATCTTCGGCGGATGGACGGTCAGAAGGAGCAGGAAGCTAATGAAGACCAGGACCGCTGCGCCGACGAACGACGCGCGGTAGCTATCGAACCCCCCGATCAAGACGCCGGCGATCACGGCGCCAATGGGCTGGGCCAGGGACCATACCCCAGACCCGAGGCCGGTCATCTCAGCGGCCCGCTCAGGTGGTACGAGGTCGACAAGCAGCGGGATGTTCAGCGCAGTCCAGACGCCGTTAGCAAGACCGATGAAGCCCATCGCCACCAGTGCCTGCGGAACGTTCTGGACCTGCGAGCCGACGAGCGCGAGGAGCGAGAACGTAAGGAGGCCGGCCGCGACCACCGGCTTCTTGCCAATGCGGTCAGCGGCGTAACCGGCGGGGATCGCGCCGAGGATCGTACCGATCAAGGCTGGCAGGAACAGCTGGAAGGAATCGCCCTCGCTCGTGCCGAGCTCGTGCACGCCGAAGCGCGTCAGGTACGGAAGCACGCCGCCGGTGCCTAGCCAGAAGACCGCCGCGGCCAGGACGTACTTGGTGAGCTCCCGGTGCGCGAGGAGTCCGCGGACGTAGCCGCCCACGTCGAGTTTGACCGGCTCGGTCGGTGCGGGCGGGGCAGGGGGTTCGTGCACGCCGATCGTCGTGACGGTGAACGCGACCACGAGGATGGCTGCGACGAAGAAAAAGACGAGCTCGGGCGAGCGGTCCCAGAGGAAGAGGCCGAGGAGGGTCGCGGCGATCTGCCCGAGCATGTTGAAGATCGCGAGGACCGTCCCGACGCGGCCGCGCTGCCCGGGCGGGACGATGTCCGCCATGAGCGCCGTGTACGGGTCGACGGCGACGTTGAGAAAGAACGCGTTCACCGAGAGCACGACCAGCATCGGAACGATCGGCGGGAATCCCGAAAGGTAGAGGAGCGACGCCGCGGTCAGCGCGACTCCCGCGATGAAGAAGGGCTTGCGCCGGCCGATGCGCGTGCGCGTGCGGTCGGACACTGCACCCACAATTGGTTGCGCGAACGCGCCCGCGAGGGAACGCTCCTGCGAGAGCAAGCCGACCGCCCAGGTGGGAACGGCTGGGTAACGCTCGAGGTACAGACCGGCGGCAAGATTCAGGAAGCTGTACACGGCGTTCGCGCCTAGGCTGCCGAAGCCGTAGATCGCGGACTCCCGGAACGAGAGCGGACGGGTCGGGCCGGTCGCCTCCATGGGCGACTTTCTAGCGCACCCGCGTGCCGGCGTGCACAAAGGTTCACGCAGTGCGAGCGTGGTCTCGCACACGAAATTTGGCCTCGAACACTTGTGCTAACGGCCTCTGGTGGCGACAATCGCAGGCTGTGGAGCTCGTCACGCTGCTCGCGCTCCTCGCGGTGATCGCGGCGGCGGTGGCGCTTGGGATAGTCGTCCGCAGGCCCGCGGGCGACGACGGAGCGGCGCTTCGCGAGAGCGTGGGCGCGCAGCTGCAAGCCGCGCAGCAGGGAGCTCAGGGACAGGTTGAGCTGCTCGCGCGCTCAGTCGCGGATCTGCGGTCCGATCTGAGCCGGGCGCTTGGCGCAACCGAGCAGCAGCTCACCAGCCAGGCCGGGACCACCCAGAGGACGCTCAGCGATCTCTCCCGCCAGCTCGGTGCGCTCGGCGAGCAAAGCCAGCGGATCGGAGAGCTCGCGAAGGACATCGGCTCGCTGCAGGATCTGCTGCGCGCGCCAAAGGCGCGCGGCGGATTCGGCGAGCTGCTCCTCGAACGCCTTCTTCAGGACGCGCTCCCCGCGTCGGCATACCAGATCCAGTACACGTACAAGGATGGCTCGCGCGTCGATGCGGTCGTCCGCTACGCGGGACGCATCGTGCCGATCGATGCGAAGTTCCCGAACGAGACATGGACCGCGCTGGCGAACGCGTCCGACGACACCGAGCGGCGCACGAAGAAGCGCGTTTTCCTCCAGCAGGTCCGGCGGCACGTGGACGCGGTCGGCCGCTACGTCTCACCCGGGGATGGCACGATCGACTTCGCGGTGATGTACATACCATCCGAGTCGGTCTATTACGACCTCGTGCTGCGCGAGGAGGAGGGCGAGCCGGACCTCCGTGCCTACTGCGCGGAGCGGAAGGTCATTCCGGCATCGCCCAACACGCTCCTGGCGTACCTTCAGGTGATCGCGCTCGGGGTCCGAGGCCTCGCGATGCAGGAGCGCACCCGCGAGCTGCAGCAAGGTGTGTCGGCGGTGCGCCGTGAATTCGAGCGGTTCGTCGAGCTCCACGACCAGCTCGGGCGCCATCTCGAGAACGCCACGAAGAAGTTCGATGAGACCGACCGCGCCCTAGCGCGCGCGTCGGGTGCGATCGAGACCCTCGCACAAGCTCCGCTCGCCGCCGGGAGCGAGCAGGTCGCGTTGCCCCTGGCCATGCCGCCGGAGACCGAGGACCGATAACGAAGCGGCTCATGGTGCTGTTCGCGCTCGCCGGGCTCGCGGTCGTGGCGTTCGTCGTCCTCATGCGCGACCCGGCCGAGGCACTCGCCGTCGGCGCCGTGATCGTGGGTGCGTCGGTATTCGTCGCTAGCGTGACGGCGTTCCTCAGCCTCTCGCTGGAGGAGCGCTGGGCCGCCCAGGTTCGCCGGCGCGGTCGCGAGTCGCGCGGGCGGCGCGCGTTACGCAGAGGGGTGAGCGTCGGAGCTCTCGTCGCGGCGCTCGCGCTACTGCGCGCCGTCGACGGTCTGACCATCCTGACCGGAGGTTTCGTCGTCGCCGGTTTCGCGCTTGCCGAGCTGGTCCTGAGCGCGCGTCCCGCTGTCCGTTCGGGTTAGCCTCGAATCGCCTTGGATGTCACGGCGCTCAAGAAGCGCCTCGCCGAGCGTGTCGATGCACGGGCTCCGGCGCTCGATCGGCTCGCGCTCGCGATCCATTCGCATCCGGAGCTCGCGTTCGAGGAGCGTTTCGCGGCCGACGCTCTCGTGGCATATCTGCGTTCGGAAGGGGCGAACGCCGAGACGGCCGCCGGCGGCCTCGAGACGGCATTCGCGGTCGAAGCCGGAAACGGCGGACCGGTGGTCGCGATCCTCGGCGAGTACGACGCTCTTCCGGGCGTCGGGCACGGTTGCGGCCACAACCTCATGGGCACCGCGGCGGTCGGCGCGTTCCTGGCGCTGCGCGACGTGCTGAACGGGCTCAAGGGTCGCGTCCGTCTGATCGGCTGTCCCGCCGAGGAGCGCGGCAACGGCAAGGTGCATCTGATCGAGGGTGGCCTCTTTGAAGGTGTGGACGCGGCGCTCATGTACCACCCCGGCGACCGCGACGAGATCGATCCGCTCATGCTCGCGATGGTGAACCTGGACGTCGAGCTTCTTGGGAAGGCCGCGCACGCGGCCGCCGAACCGCACGAAGGCGTGAACGCCCTCGATGGCCTGATGCTCGGGTGGAACGCGATGTCGGCCCTGCGTCTTTTGGTGCGGAGCGACTCGCGGATCCACGGGATCATCACCGACGGTGGGAAGGCGCCGAACATCATTCCCGATCGCGCCGCCGCGCGGTTGATGGTGCGCTCTCCGGAGAACACCTATCTCGCCGATCTCCGCCGCCGGGTCCTCGCGTGCTTCGAAGGCGCGGCGCTCGCCACCGGGTGCGAGCTGAAGACGGAGTGGAGCGAGGTCTGCGAGGTGGTCAATACGAATCGGCCGCTCGCGGAAGCGTTCGCTGAGAATGCGAAGGCCCTCGGTCGCACGATGCACCCGCGGCGGCCGAGCGACACGCACGGTTCGACGGACATGGGGAACGTGACCACGCTCGTGCCCGGCATCCATCCGTTCCTTTCGATCACGGACGGCCCCGTGCCGGGTCACTCGATCGCGTTCACCGAGGCAGCGCAGACAGAGCGGGCTCTGGAGACGATGCGGCTCGCGGCGAAGGCGTTGGCGATGACCGCGCTCGACGCGTTCGCCGACGGCTCCCTCGTCAAGCGCGCGAAGGAGGCACACAACGGCCGTCAGTCGTGACTGGCAGGGGGTGGAACGCGACCCCAGCGAGGCTGCGCGCCTCGCCGCCCTGTACGACCTCGCCACCGGGCCGATCGAAGCCGGCCCGGACGTGGAGTGGTTCGCCGGTCTCGCACGCCGTACGGGCGGGCCGATCCTGGAGCTCGGCTGCGGCACCGGCCGCATCGCGGTGCCGATCGCGCAGGACGGCCATCACATCGTGGGTCTCGATCACTCCACGGCGATGCTGGAGCGGGCGGAGCGCCGCGCCAGGCGGGTGAACGTCGATGTCCGCTGGGTCGAGGGCGACATGCGGGCCTTCTCCTTTGATGAGGCCTTCGCGCTCATCTTTATCGCCTTGAATTCGTTCCTGATGCTCAAGCCAGACGATCGCTGGGCCTGCCTTGCGCGCATGCGCGAGCATCTGGCTCCTCGCGGCCGCGTGGCGATCGATGTCTTTCAGCCGGATCCGCAGCTCATCGTCGGTATGGAAGGAGGCGTCGTCGACGAGTGGGAACGCCTCGACCCGGAGACCGGCAGGAATGTCCGGGCCTTCTCGTCAAGCCGCGCGAATGTCGACGGTGTGACCCAGCGCATCTGGTACGACGAGATCGCGGAGGATGGCACGGTGCGGCGGATCACCGGGATCACCACACTTCATTACCTGTATCGGCGCGAGGCCCAGCTCCTCTTCTCGGAAGCGGGATTCCAGGTCGAGACGCTGCACGGCGACTACGACGGGAATCCGGCCGATGCGCGGTCGCCAAAGCTCCTGATCGTCGGAAAGCGCAAGGAGCGTGGGACAGGGCGCGAGCGCAGGAGCGCTTGACCGACCTCGTCCTGCGAGGGGGCAGCGTCATCGACGGGACGGGAGCGCCCCCGCGGCGGGCGGACGTGGCAGTCCGGGACGGCCGCGTCGCTGCGGTCGGTCCGGATCTGGCCCAGGACGGTGCGCGCGTGCTCGACGTCTCCGAGCGGATGGTCGCGCCAGGATTCATCGACATTCACTCGCACTCGGACGAAGCGATGTTCGTCAACGACGCGCTCGAGAGCGCTCTGCACATGGGCGTGACGCTCGTGGTCTGCGGCAACTGTGGCGGCTCGTCTGCACCGGTGAGCGGTCTTGCCGAGGCCGAGCTCGATCGCGAGCTCGCCCGGCTCGAGGTGAAGCGGACCTGGTCGTCCTTCGGCCAGTACGCGGCGGCGGTGGATCGGGTCCGACCTTCGATCAACGTCTGTTCATTCGTCGGTCACGGCACTCTTCGCTCGTGCGTCATGGGTGGGGACGCGCGGGCTCCGACCGCGGCCGAGCTCGCCCGGATGCGGGCGCTGCTCGCGAAGTCGATGGATGAAGGCGCGATCGGTCTCGCCTCCGGGCTCATCTATCCGCCGAGCGCCTTCGGGAACACCGACGAGCTCGCTGCCCTCTGCGCCGTCGTGCGGGAAAAGGGCGGCCTCTATGCGAGCCACATCCGCAACGAGAGCACCAAGCTTCTCGATGCCGTCGAGGAGAACCTCGAGATCGGACGGCGCTCGGGCGCGCGCGTGGAGCTCTCGCACCACAAGGCCTCGGGCCAGAAGAACTGGGGCAAGGTGAAGGAGTCGACCGAGCTGATCGAGCGAGCGCGGGCTCGGGGAGTGGACGTGACCGCCGATCAATACCCGTACACGGCGTCGTCGACCGGTCTCGCGGTGACCATCCCGAACTGGGTGCACGAGGGCGGAACGGCGAAGATGTGCGAGCGCCTTCGCGACCCGACGGTGCGCGAGCGCATCCGCGGCGAGGAAGTCGAGACGGGGCGGGCTTGGGAACGCATCGTGATCGCGCGGGCGCGCCAGCACCCGGAGTGGGCAGGCAAGAACGTGCAGCAGCTCGCGACGGAGGCCGGCCGCGATCCGCTCGAGTGGTCCTGCGACGCGCTGATCGAGCACGACGGCGCCGTCGACATCGTCCACCACTCCATGAGCGAGGACGACGTGCGCTTGGTCATGGCCAAGGCGTGGGTCTGCATCGGCAGCGACTCGCGCGCCAACGCTCCTTACGGGCCGCTGTCATTCGGGAAGCCGCACCCGCGCTCGTACGGGACGTTCCCCCGCGTCCTCGGCCGATACGCGCGCGATGAAGGGGTGCTCACGCTCGAAGACGCGGTCCGGAAGATGACCTCCGCGACCGCGTCGCGCCTGCGGCTTCGGGATAGGGGCGTCGTCCGCGAGCGTGCGTGGGCGGATCTGGTCGTGTTCGATGCTGCTCGCGTCACCGACACGGCGACCTACGACGATCCGCATCGCTTTCCCGTCGGGATCGACCATGTGATCGTGCGCGGCGCGTTGGCCCTCGAGTCCGGAGAGACCACGCGCGAGCGCAGCGGGCGGTTCCTGCGCCTTGGCGCCGACCTCGGAGGTCCATGAAGGTCGCGATCCTCGCCGAGGGCCAATTCGCGCCCGCCACCGCGAAGACCGCCATCGGGATCCTGCGTTACGCGCCGTTCCCGGTCGTCGCGGTCGTGGACTCGACGCGCGCGGGCAAGGATGCGGCGGACTGCGTGGGTGTCGGACGAGGCGTGCCCATCGTCGCGTCCGTCGAGCAGGCGACGGAGCTCGGAGCCAGTGTCCTGGTCATCGGGACAGCGGCGGCGGGCGGCCGAATCCCCGACTCCTACCGGCCCGCCCTGGCCCGGGCGCTCGCGAGGGGGCTTGAGGTCTGGAACGGACTGCACGAGCGCGTGCTCAGGGATCCCGCGCTGGCGGAGGCCGCGCTGCGCGGGGGAGGGAGCGTGCGCGAGCTGCGCGAACCGCCGAAGGATCTTCCGATCGGCGGGCATCGAAGGCCGCGCGAGGGCGTCACCGTCGTTCTCACGGTCGGCACGGATGCCGCGGTCGGGAAGATGACCGCGTCGCTCGAGATCGTTCGGGCGCTCGAGCGCGCCGGGGAGCGAGCCGCGTTCGTCGCGACGGGTCAGACGGGCATCGCCATCGCCGGCGACGGGATCGCCGTCGACGCGGTCGTCGCCGACTTCATCGCCGGCGCGGCGGAGCGGATGGTCTGCGATGCCGCCGAGCGCACGGACTGGGTGATCGTGGAGGGGCAGGGGTCCCTGACCCACCCGGGCTTCTCGGGGGTCACCCTCGGCCTCCTCCATGGGACCGCGCCGCACCTGATGGTCCTGTGCCACGACGCTACGCGCATGATCGTGAAGGGATTCGAGCAGGAGGGGCTGCCGGTCCGCGATCTGGCCGACTGCATCCGGATCTACGAGGAGGCTGCGTCGTGGGGGAGACCACCGGGCTTTCCCCGCGCCAGAGTTGCCGCGATCGCGCTGAATACGGCGCTGACCGGCGAAGACTTCGCTAAGGCGACGATCGTGGACGCCGCGATTCGGACGAAGGTGCCGGTCGCGGATCCGATTCGCGAGGGTTCCGCGGGCGCGGATCGTCTCGCTCAGGCGCTCCTGGCCGCCGTGCACATATGAAGATCGACGTTCGTACGATCGAGCTGCATCTCGCCGTTCCCTTCGTGATCTCGCGGGCCACCCACACGACCAAGAGGGTCGTGCTCCTCGAGCTCCGGGAGGGCGACCGCGTTGCGCGTGGCGAGGGGGTCCCAGACGCGTTCTTCGGGGAATCCCCCGAGTCCATCGAGCGCGACGTCCGTTCGGCGGTCGACCTGCTGCCAGAGGATCCGCTCGACCTCGCGCTGCTGGCCTTGCGCCTCGACGAGCGGTTCCCGCACGGCGGGGCGGCATGCTGCGCGATCGACATCCTCGCGCACGATCGGGCGGCGCAGGCCACCGGGGTACCACTCCGCGACTTCCTCGGTCTGGTACCGGCGCAGCCTCCTCCGACCTCGTTCACGATCGGGATCGCCGAGCCCGCGGTGATGGCCGAGCGCGCCGCCAAGGCCGCAGCCCAGGGCTTCACGGTGTTGAAGGTGAAGCTCGGGCACGGTGATGACATCGCGATCCTCTCGGCCATCCGCGAGCGGTTCGATGGCGTGATCCGGGTCGATCCGAACGCCGCATGGACCGCGGACGAGGCGCCCGGACGCATCGCGCGCCTGGTGCCGTTCGGGATCGAGTTCGTCGAGCAGCCGATCGCCCCGGACGACATCGCTGGCCTCCGCCGGGTGCGCGAGCGCTCGGAGCTGCCGATCGTCGTCGACGAGGCCGCGGTTCGTGCGGCCGACGTGCCACGTCTCGCCGGCGCGTGCGACGGCATCAATGTGAAGCTTCAGAAATGCGGAGGCGTCGCAGCCGCGCGGGCGATGATCACGGCCGCCCACGAACGGGGGCTCAAGGTGATGCTCGGATGCCGCGCGGCGGAGACCAGCGTCGCGATCGCCGCGGCCGCGCATCTCGCGCCCGCTGTCGAGTGGGCAGACCTCGACGGCAACCTGCTTATTACCGACGATCCCTTTCGCGCGGTCCGTGTCGAGAAGGGACGCTTCGTCTTTCCCGACCGGCCGGGCCTCGGCGCGGTGCCGGCGTGAGCTCGCACCGCGTCGACGTCGTGATCTTCGCGATCGCTTTCGCGGTCTTCGGTCTGGTCGCGCTCGCCCTCGTGTGGAGCGGGGACTGGGCGTACGCGGCGCTCGCGAACGTGAACGGGGTGAAGGGGACTACGTTCCGCAGCTTCGGTCCATGTGCGCTGGCGCCTCCCGCCGATTGTTTCGTCGAAGATCCGATCTCGCTCGAGGGACTGCTGGGCTGGCACCGTTCGTGGGCCGGGTATGTGACCGGGCTGACGGGAGCGGCTCCCGTGAGCTTCGGCCGATCGATCTTCACCATCGATGAGTACGCGCATATGGCCGACGTCCGGGCGGTCTTCCGCGGTGCCGAACTGATCGCGCTGCTGGCGCTCGTCGTCGCCGGATTCCGGTTGGCGCGCGCACGTGGGCGCGGCGACGCCCTTCGCCTGGCGCGCGCCGGATTGCTCATCGCGGCTGCGCTTGTCGCGGTCGTCGGAGTCGTCGCCGTCTTCGCATTCGAGCGGCTCTTCCTGCTCTTCCACCAGATCTTCTTTCCGCAGGGCAACTTCCTGTTCGATCCCGCCACGAGCAATCTGCTACGGCTGTATCCGGAGTGGTACTGGCAAGGCATAACGGCCGGAGTGGCGATCTCGTTCATCGCCATCGCCCTGCTCGCCGCCGCCGCCCCCCATCTCGCTCTCCGCCGGGCCTCGACCACATACACTCGCGCCGCATGAAACGCGTTCTGCTCATCGAAGACCTGCCGCAGGTCGCGCAGCACCTTCAGCAGATGCTCTCCCGGGAGAAAGAGGCCGAGCTCGTCGGTGTCGAGAAGGAGAGCGACTCCGCGATCGCGCGCGTCAACACCGAGAAACCTGACGTGGTGATGATCGACGCGCTTCTCCAGGGGAAGTCGACCGGCTTCGACATCGCCAAGCGCGTGCGCGCCGCCTCGCCCGGGACCCGGATCATCATCGTCACGGTCCCGCAGCGACCTGTGGATCCGAAGCCTGACCTGGGGATCGATGCGGTCTTCGTTCTGCCCGGAGGCGCGAACGAGCTCGCGAGCGCGCTCGCGGTCGGCAAGCGCGAGATCCGGCTCAAGGGACGGATGATCGTTTGTTACTCGCCGAAGGGTGGATCGGGCAAGACGACCATCGCGGTGAATCTCGCGACCATCCTTCGGCGTCGCGGCAACTCGGTCGCGCTGATGGACGGCGTCATGCAGTTCGGGTCTATCCGTCATGTGCTGCAGGTGCCACCGGCTACACGTTCGATCGTTGACCTCCCGACCGGGCAGGGCATGCGGACCTCGTTGTCGGAAGTTCTCTGGGAAGGACCGAGCGGCGTCGCAGTCCTCCTCGGGCCTCCGCGTCCCGAAGAAGCGGAGCTCATGGCGGCGCCGGACGTGGCGACCGCGATGCAGCTCCTGGCAGAGGATCACGACTACGTCATCGTCGATGCGCCCACCAAGCTCTCCGACGAGTCGCTCGCAGTCCTGGATGCGGCCGACGTGATCCTCCTCATCGTCACGTATATGCAGGCGTCTGTCGCGAACACGCGCGCTGCCGTCGACACCTTCGAGGCGCTCGGCTACAAGGGCACCAAGCCGATCCTGCTGGTCGTGAATCAGTCCGACAGCGCCGCCGGGATGTCCAAGGGCGGCATCGAGCACACGCTGAACCTCCCGGTCGTCGCGGAGATCCCAACGGACTGGAAGGTCGTGTCCGAATCCCTGAACAAGCAGCAGCCCTTCGTACTGTCCAGCCCGAACTCGGCCGTCGCGAAAGCGATGGAAGGGCTCGCGAGCACCCTCGTGCAGCAGCAGCGCCGCTAGACGTTCGTGTGGGAGACGCCGCTCTTCGGCCGATAGGCCTGTTCGACTCGGGCGTCGGCGGGTTGACGGTACTGCGCGAGCTGCGTCGCCAGCTCCCGAACGAGTCGACGCTCTATCTCGGCGACGAGGCGCGCATGCCGTACGGACCTCGTGAACCAGCCGAGGTGCTCGGCTTCACGCGCGAAGCGATGCGGTGGTTCTCCGGGCGGGACTGCAAGCTCGTGGTCATTGCCTGCAACACCGCGACCTCGGTCGCGCTCGAAGCGGTCCGCGAAGAGTCTGCCGTCCCGGTCATCGGCGTCATCCGCCCCGGCGCCGCCGCGGCCCTGACGGCGACCGCGCGCCGGGCGATCGGCGTCCTCGCGACCGTCCTTACCGTGCGCTCGGGCGCCTACATCCGCGCGCTCCGCGACCTCGACCCGCTCGTCGACGTCGCCCAGCAGGCGTGCCCGCGTCTGGTAACGCTCGTCGAGGAGGGTCGGGCGAACAGCGCTCAGGCCGAGGACGCGGTCCGCGAATACGTGGAGCCGCTGCTCACGGAGGGCGGCGTGGTGCGGCCGGTCGTCGACACCCTGTTACTCGGTTGCACGCACTACCCGCTGCTCCGGCCGATCATCGAAAAGGTCGCCGGCAGAGACGTCCGCGTCGTCGACTCGGCCGCGACGACGGCGCTCGCGGTCCGCGAGGTGCTGGCGTCGCACCGGATGGTCCGCGAAGAAGGCCGCGCGGAACACCATGTGTTCTGCACCGGTGCTGTCGAGCGATTCCGCGGGGTCGCGAGCGCGATCTTCCAGGAGGATCCGCCGGACGTAGAGGAGACGAGTCTCCAGACGTGAGCGTCGTTTCCGCCATCACCGGCCTGCCCTACGTCGGCAAGACGACGCTCTTCAACCTTCTAACGGGCGCGCACGCCGCAACCGGCTCGTTCTCTGGCGCTGAAGCCGAAACGAACGTGGGAGTCGCGAAGGTGCCAGACGACCGCGTCGACCAGCTCGCGGCACTCTATCGCCCCAAGAAGACGACGCATGCGGAGGTCATGTACCGCGATCTCGGCCTCGCGCACGCGGAAAAGCCGGGACAGGGCATCTCGCCGCAGAAGCTCGGTGACCTTCGCACCGCGGACGCGCTGGTCCATGTCGTCCGGGCGTTTGGCGACCCGTCCGTGCCCCACGTCGACGGGTCGGTTGATCCGGTGCGCGATCTCGCCGCGGTCGAGCTCGAGCTGCTCTTCGCCGATCACGGCGTGGTCGAGCGCCGACTCGAGCGCCTCGAGCCCGAGCTGCGGAGCGCGAAAGGGATCGAGCGCGAGACAAAGGAGCGCGAGAAGGCGGTGCTGCAGAAGGCCATCGCCGCGCTCGACGCCGAGCGGCCGCTCCGCGATCTGGACCTCGACCCGGAGGAGGAGAAGGCGATCCGCGGTTTCCGATTTCTCACGCGGATGCCCGTGCTGGTCGCGGTCAATCTCGACGAGTCCGACATCACCGCACCGGAGAAGGTGCTCGGCCCGGTGCGCACAGCGGCTGGCGCGCACCGCGCGAGTGCGGTCGTCCCGGTCTGCGCCAAGATCGAGGCCGAGATCGCCGAGCTTCCGCCCGACGAGGCGGCGGCGTTCCGAAAGGAGATCGGGCTCGCCGAGCCGGCGCTCGACCGGCTGATCCGTGCGACGTACGAGCTGCTCGGGCTCTGCTCGTTCTTCACGACGGGCGAGGACGAGGTCCGCGCGTGGACCGTTTCATGCGGCGCTCCGGCGCAGCAGGCCGCCGGCGCCATCCATACGGACCTCGAGCGAGGCTTTATCCGCGCCGAGGTCATCCAGTGGGACCAGCTGCTGAAGGCCGGGAGCGAAGCCAATGCGAAGCGGCAGGGGATCATGCGGATAGAGGGCAAGCAGTACCCGATCAAGGACGGCGAGATCATGCACGTCCTTTTTAATGTTTGATCTCGTCACGATCGGACACGCGGCGCGCGACGAGTTCGAGGGAGATCCCGAATGGCGCATCGGGGGCACGGCGGTGTACGCCGCTGCGGCGGCCGCCAGGCTCGGAGAGCGCGTGGCGCTTCTCACGCGTGCCGGCCCACATGAACGTGAGCGCTTAGCCGCGCGCTGCGCGGAGCTCGGCATCGAGCTTCACGCGCTCGAGAGCGAGACCACTACCACGTTCGCGTTCCGCTACGTCGATGGGAAGAGGAAGCTGCGCCTGAAGTCACGGGCGCGCGGGATCGGGGCGCAAGCGATTCCGGCGGCTCTCCGCGAGACCCGCAGCGTGGTGCTGGCGTCGATCGCCCATGAGCTCGACCCGTCGCTCTTCGATGCCTACGCCAACGTGCCGCGCGTGCTTGCGGCGCAGGGCTACCTCCGTTCCTGGGACGCCGACGGCGGGATCCACCGCCGCGACTGGGATGACGCGCATGACGTCCTTGGCCGGGTCGCCGTCGTCGTCGTGAGCGAGGACGACGTCGAGGGCGATCTCGAGCTCGCACGCGGCTGGTCGGGCACCGCGCCGGTCATCGTCACGGTCGCGGAACGGGGTGCGATCCTGCTACGCGGCGGGCGGGAGATCCTCGTCCCGGGGTACGCGGCGGAGCGTGTGGTCGACCCGACGGGCGCCGGAGACGCCTTCTGCGCCGGACTTGGCCTCTCCCTTGCCGACGGGCACGATCTCGAAGAGGCGACGCGCTACGCCAACGCCGTCGCATCCTTCGCCGTCGAGGCGGTCGGGGTCGCCGGCCTCGCGACGCGGGAGCAGGTAGAGGCGCGGATGCGCGCTCACACGCCGTCCTCGTCGGCATCCAGGACCCCGTCCGGCGGCGCTCCTCCGGGGCGGACGATCCCGTAGTCATCCTCGACCGGCGCCGCTAGCTCGAGCCCCGACGAGCGCATGTGCTCGAGCTCGTGAGCGTAATCACGGAGTTTCTGCGCGGCGTCGGTGAGGGTCTTCGCGCCGTCGAGCGCCCACTTGCCGCGGATCGTCACGCTCCCGCAGTCGGGGCACTCATAGATCGGATCGCCGTGCGCGGGCTCTTCGAGCTCGCTCTCGTTCATTCGTCCTCCTCGACCAGACGCATCGGGACTCGTCGCACGAACTTCTCGGCCCGCTACCGCTCGTCCTAGAGCCGACGCCAGCCTTCGTCCATGACGTTTCGTACATCGGCGGCCGCTTGCGTCATTGGGTTGGAGTCGCCTTGGTATCTCCCGAGTACGTCTTGATGTCCTGGGCGTAGAGCCGCGCCCAGGTGCCGTCGCGGATCGCCTCGGCGAGCCAGGCGTTGAGGAAGGGGACGAAGCCCTGACGGTCGCCGGCGCTGTTCTTCTTTACCCCGATCGAGTACCGGTCCGTGGTCACGAACCTTCCGACAAGCCTCGTGTTCGGGTCGAGCTTCATCAGGTTCCACAGGATCGCCTCGTCGGCGCCGATCGCGTCGACCTGACCCTGTTGGAGCGCGCCGAGGCAGGAGGCATAAGTGTCGAGCGACAGCGTCCTCGCGAAGGCGCTCGCCTCGACGATGTGTTCGGCGACCGCTGTGTCCCGCTGCACGCACACCGTCTTGGTGTCCAGGTCGGGCAGGTCCTTTATCTCGTCGTTCGAGGACCTGATCAGGATGCGCTCGCCCGTCACGAAATATGGATCGCTGAGATCTACGGGCGAGTCGAAGCTCGTGCCGCGTTCCGGCGCTGCGAGCCGCGCGAGGGTCAGGTCGGCTTGAGCGCTGGTGAGAGCGGAAACCGCCGTGGTCCGTTCGACCGGGATCCATTCGATCGCCGAGTCGGGGTCCTGCCGCGGGCCGAATATCGCCTTGGCGAGCTCGCGGCCCAGATCGACCTCGAAGCCTGTGCGCAGGCCGCTGGAGTCGTGGACCGCGAACGGGATGGCCTTGTCGAGCACCGCGATCCTGATCTTGCCCTTGGTCTGCAGCGCGTACATGTACGTGGCGAGCTCGAACTTCGGCCGTGCCGTCGTCGCCCGCGTGGTCGGAGTGGGCGTCTCCTGGGAAGGCTGTGGGACGCACGCGGCGATCACGATCGCAAGCAGCGCCAGAGCGGCGCGGTGGCGCGCGTTCACGGGAACGAGCGTACCGGTCGTCCGCGGCCGCGCCGTCAATTAGGCTCGCGAACGTGGATCATTTCGGACCCGCGCGGTCCGGCGTTGCGTTCTTCCCCGGCGAGGCCGCGGCATTCGCCTGCGACGATCGCGGACGGGAGCTTTTCGCGGAGCGCGCGGACGAAGTCTTTCCCGCGGCATCGGTGATCAAGCTGCCCCTGGTGATGGCGCTGTATGCGGACGCCGCACGAGGCGAGATCGACCTCGACGAGCGCGCAAGGGTGGGAGAGCGGGTCGACGGCACCGGAGTCCTCCGGCATATGCGTGACGTCGAGGCGGTGTCGCTACGGGACCTCGCGATGCTGTCGATCATCGTCTCGGACAACACCGCGACGAACCTGCTGGTCGACCGCTTCGGACTGGAGCGGGTCAACCAGCGGTTGCGTGAGTGGGGCTGCGCGGAGAGTCGATTCGCCCGGAAGATGTACGACCTCGAGGCGGCCAAGTGCGGCAAGGAGAACCTCATGACCGCGCGGGAGACCGCCTCCCTCATGCTGCGGCTGTTGCGCGGAGACTGCGGCGACCGCGCCACGAGCGACGCGGTGCTCGCCATCCTCGGCGAGTGTCAGGACCGAACGATGCTTCGGCGCTACCTGCCGTACGGCGCGAAGGTGGCGCACAAGACCGGGACGCTCGACGAGTCGCGTAACGACGCCGCGATCATCCACGGCGAGCGGCCGGTCGTGGTCGCGGCGTTCAGCCGGAAGGTGACCGACACGGGCGCGGCCGTCTCGTGGCTCGGTGTCCTGGGCTGGTGCGCGTACCGCGCTGCGGGGAATTCGGGCGGAGGTCTTCCCCCGGAGCTCGTGCGTACCGCATGATTCGCGCGTGAGAGGGCGCGCCGTTCATCGACCCGGGCGACGCGGCAGGCGAGCGGCTCGATCACTCGCCGCGCTCGCGTTGTCGCTTGCGGGCCTGGTGCTCGCGGCGGCGTTCGTGGGCATCACCGTCCAGGCGAACGCCCTCGAGCGCGAGAAGTCGGCGTACCGGGCCGACATCGCAGCGGCCGAGGCGGATCAGGCGCGATGGGTCGCGCACATCGCCGAGCAGCAGACGCCCGACTACGTCAGGGATAAGGCCCGCGACTACGGGTACATCGGCACGAACGAGTCGCTCATCGCGGTCGAGCGGAACGGACAGACGAGCGCGCCCTCGTCCGAGGCGGTTTCGTCGAGCGTTTCGCGCATCGCGCGGTGGGTCACGTTCTTTTTCGGATCGCGCTGATCTCGAGCGTGCAACCCGCGTTCGGTCGCAGTAGAATTTAGGTGCGGGGTGGAGCAGCGGTAGCTCGTCGGGCTCATAACCCGAAGGACAGAGGTTCGAATCCTTTCCCCGCAACAGTGACGCGGCCATCATGGCCGCGTCTCTTTCTTTCTCCGAGGTCGTCCTGTTGTCACGACGTCGTTCGTTTGATACGTGAGGTCGATGCCTTACAAGGACCTTGAACGGCGTCGCGCCTACGGTCGTTATTGGATCCGGCGCAACCCTGACAAAGCACGCGAGGCGATGCGGCGCTGGCGCGAGCGTCATCCCGCGGAGCATGCGGCGGAGGGTCGTGCTTATTACGAGCGCCACAAGGAGAAGCTTGCGCCGTACTTTGCCCAGTACCGCCGGGAGCACCGCGACGTCCGTCAAGGGATGGAGGCCCGCCGGCGGGCTCGGAAACTTCAATTGAAGGGCTCCTACACGACCCTTGAATGGATCGAGCTGCTCCAGAAGTGGAACTGGACCTGCGCATATTGCGGTGACTCGGGAGCTCTGCAGCCCGAGCACCGCACCCCGCTCGCGAGAGGCGGTTCGAACCTGATCGAGAACATCTTGCCCGCATGCGCACGCTGCAACCAGCGCAAGCACATGCTGACCGAGACCGAATTCCGCGCCCGCCTCGCGGCCGAGAAACGCCGCGCAACAGTGGACTACGACTTCTCCCGCGTTCTCATCATGTAGTAGAAGAAGGCTCCGATGAGCAGCACCGGGAGCAGGCTGAGAACGATCGACCCGACGGTCGAGATCGAGGTGTCGGCCGCTTCGTAGACCAGCCGCACTGGATTCTCTGGGTGCGCGGCGTTGTAGTCGACGATGGCCTTCGAAAGCAGCTGGTCCTGCTCAGGGAGCGTGGCCTGCTCTTTCCGTACGCCATCGCGAAACGTCAGCGTCGCTCTATTGCCGACGATAGCGACGGCCTGGATGTTGCCGCTTTGGACGTCCTGGATCGCCTGACTCAGCGCGACGTTCGGGACGGAGGGCGTCTGGGATCGGTACGCGTAGAGCATCGCGAAGCCCATCACGACCAGAAGGAGCGTGAGCGCGCCATTCATGAAGATGCGATTCGGTCGTTGCCGACCGACGCTCGCACTGGCCGGCATCGCAACTTCGCCGGATGCGCGAAAGCCGCCGCACCGGCACGCCGCGCCGCCGACCTCCCGATAGCAGGGCCGCTCGATCCCCGGATCCGTGCGCTGTCGCGAGCGCATGGCGTCGCGGTCATGCCACTCGTACGTGTGGCCGCAGGTCGCGCAGATCGCACGCAGATCGGTCATCTTCTTCGACTCGCGCCGATACACTAGGTCCCATTACGGCTGGGTAGCTCAGTGGTAGAGCAGCCGACTCATAACCGGCAGGTTCGTGGGTCCGATCCCCACCCCAGCCACCAGTGATCCCATCCAGGGTCCGGGCGACCGTCCGCGATTACAGCCGTGCGCACGACATTCTGAAGCCCGGTCCGATCGTCGTTGCGGTCTCTGGCGGCGCCGATTCCACCGCGCTGCTGTTGCTCCTCGCCGACCTCGCGGACGAATTCGGCCTCTCGCTTCACGTGGCGCACTTCGATCACCGCACCCGTCCGAAGGCCTCCGCGGCCGATGCGGACTTCGTCGCCAAGCTCGCGAACCGGGTAGGTGCACCGATCCGGATCGGACGCGCGAAAGAGCCCACAAGGAGCGAGGACGACGCGCGTCGTGCGCGCTACGAGTTCCTCCGCCGCGCCGCGCAAGAGATCGGCGCGACCGCGATCGCCACCGGTCACACCCGCGACGATCAGGCCGAGACCGTCCTCCTGCACCTTGCGCGGGGAAGTGGTCTCGCGGGCCTCGCCGGCATGCGCCCGCTGCGCGAGGGGATCGCGCGCCCCATGCTGGGGATCGGGCGTAAAGACACAGCCGCCGTGTGCCGCGCGGCCCGGATCCGACCGCGCGTCGATCCGACGAACCGCTCGCTCAAATACGCACGCAACCGCGTGCGCCTCAACGTCCTTCCCGAGCTTGCGAAGATCAATCCGCGCGCGACCGAGGCGATCGCCCGGCTCGCGGAGGCCGCACGAGGGGTCGAAGGTGAGGAAGAACAGGCCGTCGCGCGCGCCCTCGCGAGCGCTACACGCGGAGACGCGATCGCGGTCGATGCGCTCGCGGACAACGAGCTACGCGGTCAGGTGCTCGCGCTCGCCTGGACGCTCGCGACGGCCCGAACGCTCACCGCCAGGCATCGCCGCGCGCTCGAGCGGCTCACGGCCAGCACCGATGGCACGCGATCGATCGATCTTCCTGGCGGTCGCGCGGTACGTGAATACCGAATGCTCCGCATCGTCACCGGCCGCTCGGAGGTGTCACAGGATGAAGCGCGGCCACTCGAGCCCGGTCGGGAGATCACCTGGAACGGCTGGCGCCTCGCCCTCGGCGTACCGCGGGCGGGCGATGGGGAGCCGGAAGCGCGCATTCCTCTGAGTTTGGTAAGGACCCTTGAAGTCCGCGGACGCCGTCCCGGCGACCGGCTTCTCGGGCGAGGCGGACGCAAGCTTCAGGATGTCTTCACCGACGCCAAAGTGCCGCTCGCGCTGCGCCCGGGGTGGCCCGTTATCAGCACCACGGAGGGTGTTTGGTGGGTTCCCGGCCTCACCAAAGCCCCACCTGCCAGCGACGGAACACCGCTTGCGGTAGCGGCTCCGGCGCACTTTGGGAACGTCCTTTGGAGCGCTCGCGTTAGACAGGTAGCATCGAAGCGAGAGCCGACCGCCAAGCGGTCGCGGAGAGGACCCAGTAGCTGAACCTCGATAACAGGATCTTCAAGAACGGCATCCTGACGCTGCTCCTGGTCGTAATGGGGCTGGCGCTGCTGTACGCGTACCGGTCGCAGACGCCCTCGGTCCCCGAGGTTTCCGTAACCCAGGCGATCCAGGACATCAACGCAGGCAAGATCAAGACGGTCACCGTCGTCACCAACAAGGCGACCCTCGACTTCCGTAACGGCACCCAGAAGGAGCAGGCGCAGCTCCCGGATCAGGACCAGCTCCTCTCGAAGGCTGTCCAGGACTACAACAACGCCAACCCGTCGCAGGCCGTGGACCTGAAGTACCAGGAGAACAACAACTCGCTGTCGATCGTCGGCTCGATCGTCCTGAGTCTTCTGCCCGTCCTGCTGATCGGCGGCTTCTTCTTTTACATGATGCGGCAGGCCCAGGGCACGAATAACCAGGCGCTTTCGTTCGGAAAGAGCCGCGCCCGGATGTTCATCGGCAACAAACCGACGGTGACCTTCGACGACGTCGCCGGTGTCGAGGAGGCCAAGCAGGAGCTCACCGAGGTGGTCGAGTTCCTGAAGTACCCGGAGAAATTCTCATCGCTCGGCGCCAGGATCCCGCGCGGTGTCCTGCTCGTCGGGCCGCCGGGCACCGGCAAGACGATGCTCGCGCGTGCCGTCGCCGGCGAGGCCGGCGTCCCCTTCTTCTCGATCTCGGGCTCCGAGTTCGTGGAGATGTTCGTCGGCGTCGGCGCCTCCCGGGTGCGCGATCTCTTCGACCAGGCCAAGCGCAACGCGCCGTGCATCGTGTTCATCGACGAGATCGACGCGGTCGGCCGCCAGCGTGGCGCCGGCCTCGGCGGGTCGCACGACGAGCGCGAGCAGACGTTGAACCAGATCCTCGTCGAGATGGACGGCTTCGACACCGGCACCAACGTCATCGTCGTCGCCGCCACGAACCGTCCGGACGTCCTCGACCCGGCGCTGCTCCGGCCCGGCCGGTTCGACCGCCAGGTCGTGCTCGACCGCCCGGACATCAAGGGCCGCAAGGCGATCCTCGACGTGCACGTGCGTGGAAAGCCGCTAGACAAGAATGTCGACCTGCTCCGAATCGGGCAGATCTCGCCGGGCTTCTCGGGCGCGGATCTCGCCAACGTCGTCAACGAGGCCGCGATCCTCGCCGCGCGCCGCAACAAGAAGCAGATCGGACAGATCGACTTTGAGGAGGCTCTCGAGAAGGTCGCCCTCGGGCCGGAGCGCCGCTCGCGGGTCATCACCGAGAAAGAAAAGTGGATCGTTGCCTACCACGAGGCCGGCCATGCGCTCTGCTTCAAGCTCCTCAAGCACACGAACCCAGTGCATAAGATCTCGATCGTCGCCCGTGGCATGGCCATGGGCGTCACGTGGTCACTTCCGCAGGAGGACCGCTACTTCCGGACCCGCAGCGAGTTCGAGGACGACATCGCCGCCGCGCTCGGCGGCTGGGTCGCCGAGCAGCTGCACCTGGGCGGCGACGCCACGACCGGGGCCTCGAACGACATCGAGAAGGCCACCGAGATGGCTCGGCAGATGGTCACCAAGTTCGGTATGAGCGAAAAGCTTGGCCCGCTCCAGTACGGGAAGACCGACGAGCTCATCTTCCTGGGCCGGCAGATCCAGGAAGAGCGGAACTACTCCGAGGAAGTCGCCAAGATCATCGACTCCGAGGTCCACGACATCGTCGACCGCGCCCGGCAGCGGGCGTACGAGGTGCTCACCACCAACCGCGAGAAGCTCGACCTGATCGTCAGCAAGCTCATCGAGCAGGAGACGCTCGAGTCGGACCAGTTCAACAAGCTCTTCGAGGCCGGCGACGAAGGCGTGCCAGTGGCGGCCTCGACGTCCGGTCCTGACGCGACGCCCCCGGGCGCTCCGGCTGGCGAAGACCGCCGCCGGGAAAAGGGCGAGAAGGGCAAAGGCCCGGCGCCCGCACCGACGCCCGCCTAGCAGTTCGGCGCTCGCTCCATAACAACCGGCACGCCGTTTGCTTGTACTGATCGGCGATGGCCGATCTCATTGTCGTGACGATGGAGCGGACCCTGCGTAGCGACACGGCGCGGCTCGTCGCACTGTGGGCGTTCACGGCGCTTCTCGCGGTCGCCTTCCTGGCGATGCTCGTCGGCGACCAGGTCCAAGCCGCCAGCTTCTAGCTCGCACCAGCGTCTCCGCGTGCGGCTTTTCGTCGCGATCCCACTTCCGCCCGAGGTCGCCCAGCGAGCGTTCGCGCTCCTTCCCCAAACGTTGCCGGGCCTGCGGCGCGTGCAACCCGAAAACCTCCACGTGACGCTGGCGTTCCTCGGTGATACGCCGGAGTCGCGCTTGCCCGACGTGGCGGCGGCCGCCGACGAGGCGACCGCCGGGGTCGGTCCGTTCAAGCTCGCATTCGACCGGACCGGGCGTTTCCCCGAGCGGGGCCGGCCGCGCGTCGTCTGGCTCGGCATGGCCGAGGGTCGGGCAAGCGTGGAACGGCTGGGCGGCGCTCTCTCTCGCGCTCTGCGCGAAAGCGCGCTCGATTTCGAGGATCGTCCACTCTCTCCCCATCTCACGCTCGCGCGCGTTCGGGAGGATGCGACCGCCGCGGAAACCCAGAGCGTCGCGGCGGCCATCGGTACGCTCGCGGTCGTCCCACTCGAGGTCGACGTTTCAGCGATCGTGGTCGTCCGAAGCGTCCTATCGCCGAAGGGCTCGCGATATACCACCCTCGCGACAGCGCCGCTTGTGGCCTGAGCCGAGGCAGAACGCACACAAAACCGCGGGAATCGACGCCCCCGTGCTGGTGTTGTCGATTTCCGAGCGCTAACCTCGGAAATCGGAGGCAACGTGAGACCGATCGCCGTGATCTACGAGAACGACTCCTGGCTCAAGCCAGTCTTCGCGGCGCTCGACGCGGTCGGCGCGCCGTATGTGCCGCTCTATGCGGTGGACGCCACGTTCGACCCCGCCGGGCCGGCAGCGGAGTGGTCGCTCGCGGTGAACAAGGTCTCGCCCTCGAGCTACCTGCGCGACCACGGTTCGGCGATCCCATTCGCCCGCGCGTTTCTGCCTTTTCTGGAGGATCGGGGCGTGCCCGTGGTCAACGGAAGCGCGGCTTTCCGACTGGAGACCTCGAAGGCGCAGCAACTGCTGCTCCTTCAGTCGCTGGGCATTCGCGCACCGCGGGCGCGAGTCGTAACGAGTCGAGCGCGACTCTCCGCGGTCGCCGGCGGTCTGCGCTTCCCCGTGATCGTGAAACCCAGCGTCGGAGGTTCAGGTGCGTTGATGCGCCGGTTCGAGGACCCCGAGGAGCTTGACGCCGCGGGACCGTCGCTCGATCTCGGACCCGATGGCACTGCGCTCGTGCAGGAATACCTCGAACCCATCGATGGTGCGATCGCTCGCATCGAGTTCTTGGACGGCGAATTTCTCTACGCGATCAGCATCACCAACGACCGCGATCAGGATTTCAACCTCTGCCCGGCGGATATCTGCCAAGTGCCCGATCCGGCCGCGCGGTTCGACAACAATCCCCTCGACGCCCCCACGAAGAGGCCGCTGCAGATCGCGGCGTTCGACCCTCCAGCCGAAATGATCGAGGCGGTGCTCCGCATCGCGCGCGCCGGAAGGCTCGACGTTGGCGGTGTCGAGTATCTGGTGGCGGCGCGCGATGGTCTTCCATACGTGTACGACATCAATGCGCTTTCCAATTTCGTCACCGATGCGCCGTCGCTCGTCGGCTTCGATCCGCACGCGCGGTTCGCGCGATGGCTTGTCGATCGCGCAACGCACTCTTCAGAACGCGCCTTCGAGGAGGTCCTTCGATGATTCGCAAGGCCGACCCCTACCGCGACACCGACGTGATCGACGCCCGCGCGCCACGGACGAATCAGGCGATCGTTGGGACGCTCTCGCTCCTCGCGGTCTTCACGGGGTGGTGGCCGATCCTGGGGGTGCTCGCAGGCCAGCTCGCGATCGGGCTCATGTTTGGGCGGCGCTACTGCGTTCCGTGTCTCCTGTATTTCGAGGTCATCCAGCCGCGCATCGGCGAAGGCCCGATCGAGGACAGCCGTCCACCGCGCTTCGCGAATATCGTCGGCGCCGTCTTTCTGGGGGCGGCCACGCTAACGTACCTCGCCGGGGTCACGATCATCGGCCAGGCCCTTGGGCTGATCGTCGCGGCGCTCGCCCTGCTCGCGGCTACGACCGGGCTCTGCGTGGGCTGCGAGATCTATCGCTTCGCGGCGCGGCTCGGTGGGGTTCGCGCCAGGCGGATCGACAGCGTCGATCTGGTCGAGCTCGGGGCGCCGACCGCCACGGGCGAGGTCGTCGTCGAATTCACACATCCCCTGTGCACCGACTGCCGAACGCTCGAGAACGAGCTGCGCGCGGCTGGACGGATCGTCGTGACGGTGGACGTGTCCCGCCGCCCCGAGCTCGCCCGCAAGTACGGCGTGGCCCTCGTGCCCACCGCGGTGGCGGTCGCGCCAGGAGGCGCGGTCGTCGAGCGGCTCGCGTGACCGAGCGCGCGAGCGAGCAGCGCATCCGCGAGATGCGCGACTCGGGTCAGCTCAGCGGGCTGCCCGGCGAGGGCGCCCCGCTGCCGCACGATCCTGATGCCGACGCGGGCGACGCCTGGGCGGCACGGCATCTGGTCCGAGCGTCGCGCGCGCGGCCGGAGTGGGTCACGCTGCGACAGGAGATCGGAGCGATGCGCTCGCGGCTCACAGCTCGCGTGCGCGCGCATCTCGTTTGGCTCGACCGGCGTGAGGCGCAGCTCGACGGTCTGCCGGCGGAGCGGATCTTGCGCGAGGTCGCGGCGACCCGCGTTGCCGATGAGCGCATCCGCGGAGAGCTTGGCGCCGCGGTCGACGACTTCAACGCGCTCGTTCGGAAACACAACCTGGTCGTGTCGAGCGCCGCGCTTCACGTTCACCTGGCGACGCTGGAAGACCTAGTGGCGCGCGAGCGCCACAGCGCGACCAACAGCTAGGCCGCGCGCTCACCTCGGCCGCGCAGGGCCGGCGGCCGCACCGGCCCGCGACGCCGGTAATTCGCGAACGCGTACCGATCGCACGCGATCTCCGCGCTCGATCCCCAGCCGTGGGTCAGGTAGAGCCACCAGTGACAGAACTCGTGGAGGTAGAGGAAGCGAATGACGTCCCGCCTCGTCCGGAAGAGCACGAGCGGGGTTCCGTCAGCGCCCAGGTCGACGAGCTCGCGAAACGGCCGGAAGGGTTCCGGCACCTGCAGGACCATCTCGGGCTCATCCCAGAAAGTGAAGGCCTGAAGGTGCGGCGCCGTGCGGTAGCGGAGCGGCTTTACGGTGACGCGATAGCCGGTTGCCGTCGGCAAGCCGCGGAGGATCTCACGGATGTCCGAGGCGGAATGGGTCGGCAAGGTCGAGCGAACGGCCATCGGACCGAGCGGGCGGCCGGCCGGGCGGAGGCGTCTCACTCCCTCAATCTAGCGGCGGGGTTGCCAAGCAGGGTCGCCCCGACGACGCAGGTAAGGGGTCGCGGGGCAAGCCCCTGCGAAAAGGGGAGTGCTACGATTTCCGACGAACGTCGCTCGAGCGGGAGCGATTAGGCCGTGGTAGCCGGCAAGAGAACCGGGGCGAGGTGTGAGCCCGGGACGGCGAAAGCGGCGCGAATGGATCCCGCGAGACGGTGTCGCGAAGCGGAGGTCCGCACTAGCGACGCCCGGAGGCCCACCGTTAGAGGGGCGCTCCGTGATAGCGGAGGCTGAGGGTCCGCCAGCGATGGCGGGCCGAGATCGGGTGGCACCACGAGCCCTCGTCCCGTGATCGGGCGAGGGTTTTTGTTTTCCTCGGGGAGGAGGCAAGACGTGGCGATGGTGCTGACGACCAAGATGAATACGCGAACGCTGGTGCCGGTGGTGCGCGAGCGGCTTGCCGATCTCGAGACGCCGGTCTCCGCGTTCGCGAAGCTGCGAGCGCTCGGGGGTGCGTTTCTCTTGGAGAGCGTCGAGGGCGGCGAGCGCATGGGCCGGTACTCCTTCATTGGCGTCCTCCCGCGGGCGACGCTCGTTTGCCGCGACGGCACCGCAACGATCGTCGATGGCGGCGGCGCTCGCACGATCGACTACGCGGATCCGCTGGACCTTCTTCGCGACGAGCTCAGTCGCTACCGGCGGGACGAGGGCCACGACCTCCCGCGGTTCTCGGGCGGCGCGGTGGGCTATGTCGGGTACGAGGCCGCACGGCGCTTCGAGCGCCTTCCGGCGGCGGCTCGCGATGTCGTGCGCCTGCCGGAAGCGGCCTTCGCGATCTACGACACCGTCGTGTGCTTCGATCACGTCCGGCACTCGCTCGTCGTGCTGGCGCACGACGTTGCGGGCGAGCGCGAGTCCGCGCAGGACCGCATCGCGCGGGTGTTCGCCGCGCTCGACGCTCCGCTCGAGCTGCCTCTTACGGTGGAGCGGACCGTGCGCAGCGTCACCGCGAACGGAACTCCCGACGAGTTCCGCGCTCGCGTCGCCCGCGCCCGCGAGCTCATCCTGGAGGGGGACTGCATCCAGATCGTGGTGTCGCAGCGTTTCGACGTCCGCCCGGCGCCCGAGCCGCTCGCGCTGTACCGCGCGCTGCGGCACATCAATCCGTCGCCGTACATGTTCCTCATTGGCGCCGGTGGCGCCACGCTCGTGGGTGCATCGCCCGAGCCGTTCGTCCGCGTGGAAGAGGGCCGCGTGGTGATGCATCCGATCGCCGGTACCCGCCCGCGTGGCCGCGACGAGCTGGACGATGCCGCGAACGAGCAGGAGCTCCGGTCGTCGGAAAAGGAACGCGCCGAGCACGTGATGCTCGTCGACCTCGCGCGCAATGACATCGGCCGTGTCTCGCGTGCCGGAACGGTGCGCGTGCGCGAGCTCATGCGCGTCGATCGCTTCTCCCACGTAATGCACCTCACGTCCGTCGTCGACGGCGAGCTCGCGCCCGGCCTCGACGCGCTCGACGCGTTCCGCGCGTGCTTCCCCGCGGGCACGGTCTCCGGGGCGCCGAAGATCCGCGCCATGGAGCGCATCGCCGAGCTTGAGCCTGATCGCCGCGGTCCATACGCCGGCGCCGTGGGATACATCGGATTCGACGGCCGTCTCGACACATGCATCGCGATCCGCACCGCGGTGGTCGCGGATGGCGTCTGTCGTATTCAAGCCGGCGCAGGCATCGTCGCCGACTCGGACCCGGCCGCCGAGGAGCTCGAGACGCGCGCCAAGGCGCGCGCGCTCCTTCGGGCGATCGAGCTCGTCGACGGAGCGGAGGTGCGGCCATGACGCGGGTGCTGCTCGTCGACAACTACGACTCATTCACCTACAACCTGGCGCAGGCCTTCGGCTCCCTCGGCGCCGAGGTAACCGTCGTGCGCGCGGACGATCCAGCGCTCGCGACCGCACTGGACCAAAACCCCGACCGGCTCGTGATCTCGCCCGGCCCGGGACGGCCGGAGGTCGCTGGACGATCGGCGACGCTCGTGCGCGAGGCGCCCGAGCGCGGCATTCGCACGCTCGGCGTATGCCTTGGACTGCAGTGTGCGGCCATCGCGTTCGGCGCGAGCGTGGTACGGGCACCGGAGCCGCGTCACGGAAAGACCTCGCTCGTGCGGCATGACGGCAGCGGCATCTTCGCTGGGATCCCCAATCCGACCGAGGCGACGCGCTATCACTCGCTGATGGTCGATGAGCGCACTCTTCCTGCGGAGCTCGTAGTGACCGCCCGCAGCGACGACGGGGTCGTGATGGCGCTGCGCCATCGCAGGCTTCCGCTCGAGGCCGTGCAGTTCCATCCGGAGTCGGTTATGACCGCGGATGGAGTGCGCATGCTGGAGAACTTCTGTGGACGCGCGTGAGGCTTTGGGCATCGTCGCTGCCGGCAGGACGCTGGCCCGCGACGAGGCCCGCTCGGCGATGGCCTCGGTGATGGCGGGCGACGCGACGCCCGCTCAGCTGGGCGCGCTCCTCGCCGCGTTGCACGTCCGCGGCGAGACCGTCGACGAGATCGCGGGATTCGCGACCGCGTTGCGCGCCGTGGCCGTGCGCGTCAACGTGAGCGGGGATGCGATGGATGTCGTCGGCACGGGAGGCGATCGATCGAACAGCTTCAACATCTCGACCGTGAGCTCGCTCGTCGTCGCCGCGTCCGGAGGTCGGGTCGCGAAGCACGGGAACCGGGCCGCCTCGAGCGCGTGTGGAAGTGCCGACGTGCTGGAGGCCCTCGGCGTAAAGATCGATCTCGGCCCCGACGGCGTCGCGCGCTGCGTCGAGGAAACCTGTGTCGGTTTCATGTTCGCGCCGCGCTACCACCCTGCGATGCGCCACGCCGCGCCCGTTCGTCGGGAGATCGGGATCCGTACCGTTTTCAACGTGCTCGGGCCGCTCGCCAATCCGGCCGGCGTGAGGCGCATGCTGCTCGGCGTGCCGTCCCCGGCCCTCGGCGACAAGATCGCGCACGTGCTCTCCGAGCTCGGTACCGACCACGCCCTTGTCGTGTACGGCGAAGATGGGCTCGATGAGATCAGCCCGAGCGGGCCGACGCTCACGTGGGAGGTCCGCAGCGGCAGCGTGCGCGAAGGGCGGATCGACCCGAAGGAGCTAGGGGTCGCGCAGGCGCGACGAGATGAGATCGTAGGAGGAGATCCAGCCAAGAATGCGGCGATGGCGCGTCGCGTCCTTGGCGGCGCGAGCGACGGTACGCGAGCGGCGATCCTTCTGAACGCCGGCGCGGCCTGCTACGTCGCCGGCCTGGCGAAGGACGTCAAGCAGGGTCTGACGCTCGCCGCGGAGGCGATCGATCGCGGCCGCGCGACCGAGGTGCTCGAGCGCTTTATCGTCGCGAGCCAGCGCCTGGGAGCAGCTGAGGCGGCGCCGGCGTGACCGACTTCCTGGAACAGGTCATCCGGGAGCGGCGTATGGACATCGCCGCAGCACGAGAGCTCGGTAGGGACGCGCAGATGCGCGCGAGTGCGGCCGCGTCGCCGAACACCCGCATCGGGTGGTTTCATCAGACGTTGTGGAACGCTCGCGCAAGCCTCGTGGTGATCGCCGAGGTGAAGCGCCGTTCGCCTGCACTGGGGATGCTCGCGCCGGATGTCGACCCTGCGGTCCAGGCGCGCCGGTATGTGGCAGCGGGCGCCCGAGCCATCTCCGTCCTGACCGAGCCGCGGCACTGGGGCGGCTCGATCGCCGACGTCGCCTCGGTGCGCGCAGCTGTGAACGTCCCGATTCTGGCGAAGGACGTCGTCGTCGACGCGTACCAGATCTACGAGGCCCGCGCCGTAGGCGCGGATGCGATCCTGCTCATCGCCGAGGCGCTCCCCGACGACGAGTTGCGCCGGCTCGTCGCGCTGTGCGACCGGCTGGGAATGTGCGCGCTTGTCGAGGCCCATGAGCCGACAGCGTTCGGACGAGCCGTGAACTCGGGCGCGCGCGTTGTCGGCGTGAACGCGAGGAATCTGCGCCACCCATCGGAGCTCGACGTCGGCCGGGTTCGGCAGCTGCACACGTTCGTGCACCCGGAACAGATCCTCGTGGCCGAATCCGGGATCACATCCGTTGATGACTCGCGGATGCTGCCCGCGCGGGTTGACGCGGTCCTTGTGGGCACCGCGCTCATGCGCGCGGACGACCCCGCGCCGCTCATCCACGGCATCTCGTCCATCCGGCGGACGGTGCACGCGTGATCACCAAGACGCGGCCCGGGCGGTACGGCGAGTTCGGCGGGCAGTACCTGCCCGAGACCCTCATGCCCGCCGTCGCGGAGCTCGAGGAGGCCTGGCTTGAGGCGCGCGCGGATTCCGCGTTCAACGAAGAATTGGCGCGGGTGCTGCGGGACTGGGTCGGTCGTCCGACCCCGCTGACCGACGCGCCGCGGCTCGCTCAGGCGGTCGGCCTTCGGCGCGTGCTGCTCAAGCGCGAGGATCTCGCGCATACCGGCGCCCACAAGATCAACAGCGCGGTCGGCCAGGCGCTCCTCGCGAAGCGGATGGGCAAACAGCGGATCGTCGCCGAAACCGGCGCCGGCCAGCATGGCGTCGCGACGGCGGCCGCATGCGCTCTGCTCGGCCTCGAGTGCGTCGTGTACATGGGCACGGTCGACGCGCGCCGACAGCAAGCGAACGTCTTCCGCATGAAGCTCCTGGGCGCCGAGGTCCGCGAGGTCGAGGCGGGAAGCCGGACGTTGAAGGACGCCGTGAACGAAGCGATCCGCGACTGGGTGACGAACGTCCGCTCGACGTACTACCTGCTCGGTTCGGCGATCGGCCCGCATCCGTATCCCGCGATGGTTCGCGACTTTCAGTCGATCATCGGCACCGAGGCGCGGCTGCAGAGCCTTGCGTCGCTCGGGCGCCTGCCGGACGCGGTCGTCGCGTGCGTTGGTGGCGGCTCGAACGCCATCGGTATCTTCAGTGCCTTCCTCGCGGACAAGGGCGTGCGCCTGGTCGGCGTCGAGGCTGGAGGCGAGGGCATCGCGAGCGGCCGGCACGCGGCTTCGATCGTCGGCGGGGCCGTCGGCGTGCTGCACGGCTCGCGAACGCTCGTGCTGCAGGACGAGCACGGCCAGATCCGCGAAACGCACTCGGTCTCTGCCGGCCTCGACTATCCGGGCGTGGGCCCCGAGCACGCCGAGCTGGCCCGGACGGGGCGGGTCCGGTACGTCGCGCGCGCCGACCGCGAAGCCCTGGATTCCTTCGCACTGCTGTCGCGGACCGAGGGCATCATCCCCGCGCTCGAGCCGGCGCACGCGATCGCCGAGCTTCCCAGGGTCGCGCGCGAGGGGGCCGACCAAGCGGTGCTCGTCTGCCTGTCGGGGCGCGGTGACAAGGATCTCGAGATCGTTATGCAGGAAGGCCTCATCGGGTGACCGTCTCCACGACCCGGAGCGGCACCGAGCGCATCGCCCGAGCCTTCGCGCGCGCACGGGAGGAGCGGCGCCTCGCGATCGTCGTCTATCTCACCGTGGGCTACCCCGAGCGCGCCGCGACCGCTCCGTTGCTCCGGGCCGCGCTCGATGGCGGTGCCGACCTGATCGAGCTCGGCGTGCCGTTCAGCGATCCGCTCGCGGATGGCGCGACGGTGCAGCGCGCGAGCGAGGTCGCGCTGCGGAACGGCGTGACGCTCGCCGATTGCATCGGTGAGGCCGAGATCATCGTCCGCGAGCGAGACGTCCCGGTCCTGCTGATGGGCTACGCGAATCCGTTCCTGAGATACCGGGGTGGTCTCCCGGACCTCGCTGCGGATGCCGCACGCGCGGGCGTCGCCGGGATCATCGTTCCGGACTTGCCTGCCGAGGAATCGGCCGAGTTCGACGCCGCGCTCGGACCAGAGGGCCTCGCGCGAATCGACCTTTATGCGCCGACGACCCCCGATGCCCGGCTCGCGCGGCTCGTCCCATCAGCGCGCGGCTTCGTGTACTGCGTGTCGCTCACCGGCGTGACCGGTGCGCGGCGCGCGCTGACATCGGACGTTGGCGATCTCGTCGCGCGGGTGAGGCGTCACACCGACCTTCCCATCGCGGTCGGCTTCGGCATCAGCGCCCCCGAGCACGTAGCGGCGCTGCGCGGGGTCGCCGACGCGGTGGTCGTCGGGAGCGCGGCGCTCGACACCATCACCGCCGCGCCGCCACGGCGGCGGGCGGACGCGTTGCGCGAATTCGTGTCCGGCCTCGCCGCCGCGGGGAGGACCTGATGCCTGTCCGCGGCGTTCGCGGCGCGACCACGGTAATGAAGAACGAGGCGAGCGCGATCTACGGCGCCACGCTCGAGCTTCTCACAACGATAGTGAAGCTCAACGGCGTGCGACCCGAGGACGTCGGCTACGTCTGGTTCACGGTGACCGACGATCTCAACGCCTCCTTCCCGGCGGACGCCGCGCGGGCTGGTCTCGGTTGGATGAACGTGCCGCTCATCTGTGGGCGCGAGATCCCGGTCCCGGGGGCCCTCGAGAGGTGCATCCGTGTGCTGATCGCGTGGAACACGCCGAAGACCCAGACCGAGGTCCGACATGCTTTCCTGCACGGGGCGCGAGTGCTGCGCCCGGCGTGGGCGGTGGACCTGCCGGGCGACGCGCCGCTCGGGGTGCCCTAGTGCTCGTCGTCATGAAGCGCGACGCCACGAAGGAAGAGATCGCGGCGGTCGTCGAGCGCATCAAGGAGTTCGGCATCACACCCGTCCCGCTGCCCGGCGCCGAACGCACGGCGATCGGCACGTTCGGGACGACCTCGCGCGAAGCCGCCGACGCGGTCGAGTCGCTGCCGGGCGTCTCCGAGGTCGTTCCGGTTAGCCGACCGTTCAAGCTCGCCTCGCGCGAGGTCATCGCGAGCGACACCGTCGTTCACATAGGCGACGTCCCCGTCGGCCACGGCCATCCGCTGGCGGTGGTGGCAGGGCCGTGCGCGGTGGAGTCGCGCGAGGTGACGCTCGAGACCGCGCGCGGAGTGCGTGCCGCGGGCGGAGCTGCGCTGCGCGGCGGGGCGTTCAAGCCGCGGACCTCTCCGTATACGTTCCGCGGCATGGGCGAGGAAGGCCTCGAGATCCTCGCGGAGGCGCGGGCGGCGACGGGTCTGCCGATCGTGACCGAAGTGCTCGCTCCGCAGGATGTCGAAGCCGTGGCGCGCGTCGCCGACTGCCTTCAGATCGGCGCTCGCAACATGCAGAACTTCTCGCTCCTCGACGCGGTGGGCGAGCAGACCAAGCCCGTGCTCCTCAAACGCGGGATGTCCGCGACCGTGGAGGAGCTGCTGCTTTCGGCCGAGTACGTGCTCGCCCGGGGAAATCGCGACGTGATCCTGTGCGAGCGCGGCATCCGCACGTTCGAGCGCTACACGCGGAATACCTTCGATGTCAACGCGATCCCGTTGCTCAAGCGCCTCACGCACTTGCCGGTGCTCGCCGACCCTTCGCACGGAACGGGGAAGTGGTATCTCGTCGCGCCGGTCGCCCTCGCCGCGGTCGCCGCCGGGGCGGACGGCTTGCTGATCGAGGTGCATCCAAGCCCGGACCATGCGCTCTCCGACGGATTCCAGTCGCTCAACTTCGACAACTTCCGCGCCCTCATGTCGGCGGTGCCGCACGTGGCGCGTGCGGTGGGCCGCGTCGAGCAGGTGGTCGTACGTTGAAGATCGGCGTCGTTGGTCTCGGGCTGATCGGCGGCTCCCTGGCGCTGTCCCTCCGCGACCGGCACGAGGTCACCGGCTACGACGTCGACGAAGCCGCGCGTCGGGCCGCGGCTAGCGACGGGATCCGCATCGTCGCGACGCTCGTCGATCTCCTGCCAGCCGACGCGGTCATCATCGCGACGCCTATAGCCGCCGTCGTCCCGACCATGGAGCGGCTCAATGCGAAATCGGATGGTGCGGTCCTGCTAGATACGGGCTCGCTCAAGCGGGGCGTCTCGCGGTATGCAGCGCGGGCTCCAGCCGACTCCCGAATCGTCGGCGGGCACCCCATGGCCGGGTCGACCTCGGCGGGCTTCAGCGCGGCGGACGCCAAGCTCTTCCACGAACGCCCGTTCCTGCTCGTGCCGACCGAACGCTCCGACGATCGCGCGATGGCTGTCGCGGGTACCGTGGTCCGAGACGCGGGAGCCCTTGTGACCGTTTGTTCAGCCGACGTCCATGACCGAGCGATGGCGCGGCTCACTGCGGCGCCGCTCGCCGCAGCCGCAGCCCTTTCGGTTGCGGCAGCGCAGATCGGTGATCTGGTCAGCGTGGCCGGTCCGGGATTTCGCGACTCGACACGCCTTGCTGAGACGCCAACCGAGCTCGCCATCGAGCTGCTCTTCGGCAACGCTGAGAACGCGCGCGCCGCTATCACCTCGGTGATCGAGGCACTTGACCAGCTGCGGACGTCGCTTGATAGGGAAGACCGCGATTACGTCCGCAGCTTTCTCGAAGCGGCGCGTAGCGTGCGCAAGGAGCTCTCCTAAGGCGCGTATGACTGGCGCGTAACCGATGCTGGCGGCGTCCGCGCAGGCGAGCCGCGGTCTGCCCTGGCCTCTTCCGATCGCCATCACAGCCTCTGTGATCGCCGTCGCCGTCGCGCTTCTGATCTGGATCTGGGGCCGTTCCCGCCGCGAGCGCCGACTTCGCCCGATCGCGCCTTATGTTCGACCTCACCGGGCGAGCCCCGCGAGCATGTCGTAGAAACCTGGGAAAGTCTTCGCGACCGAGCTTGCGCCTTTGATCGCAATGCCTGGCACCTGCAGCCCGAGGATCGAGAAGGCCATTGCGACCCGGTGATCACCGCATGAATCGATCAAGCCCTCGTGCAGCGGCCGTGGCTCGATGCGGATCGCGTCGGCGAAGGGCTGTGCTGCCCCGCCGAGCGCGTTGATGCCGTTCGCAACCGCGACGATGCGATCGCTCTCCTGCTTGCGGGTGTGGCCGATGCCGGTGAGCTCCGTCGGTTCGGAGGCCTGCGTCGCGACGACGGCCAGACTGGGGAAGACGTCCGAGCAGTCCCTGACGTTCGCGCGAAGCCCGTGCAGCTCGCCGACGCGGCGCACGCTCACGGCGCCCGACCGGTACGAGATACCGCAACCCATCGCGCCGAGGAGCTCGAAGAAGCGTGCGTCGCCCTGGGAACCGGGGCGTACGCGGGCGTCCACGTTGTCGATCGTCACAGAGCCGCCGAGGACCGCGGCCGCCGCAGCGGGGTAAGTCGCCGCGGTCAGGTCGCCAGGGATCCGCAGATCGCGCGCGCGGAGCTTGCTCTCCTTCACCGTGATCTCGTTGCCCTCGCGATCGACCGTCGCGCCGCGCTGCCGCAGGGCGGCGATCGTCAGGTCGACGAACGGCGCAGACACGAGGACGCCGACGATGCGCAGCCGCAGCCCTGCCCGAAGACGTGGCGCCACGAGGAGGAGCGCGGAGGCGAACTGGCTCGATTCATTCCCCGCGATCTCGACCTCGCCACCATGTATGGGGCCCACGATCAGCACCGGCAGCTCGTCGCCCTTGACGCTCGCGCCGAGCTCGCGGAGCGCGTCGAGGAGCGGCTTGATCGGGCGTCGGCGCAGCTGCTCGGACCCCGTGACCGTGACGAACCCGCTGCCCAGCGCGCCGAGCGCTGCCCCAAACCGCGCCACAGTGCCGGCCTCGCGGGCATCGATCGTGGCTCCGGCGCGCGAATCGGCACTCATCCCGACGATGAGGATCTCGTCGCTACTCCTCTCGACGCGGTAGCCGAGGGCGACGACCGCGTCGGTCATGGCGGCGACGTCGTCGCCGGGATCGAGCGGACCGAGGGCGAGGCGGGAGCGTCCCTGACCCAGCGCCGACAGCACGATCTCGCGGTTCGCGATGCTCTTGGAGGCTGGAACCTTGACACGTTTCTCGACGAGCGGGTGGCGCAAGGGCGTGATCGGGCGAACGTCGTCCATCGGGATGCGAGGATTATCACCGCCATGCGGTACACCCGAGCGGAGCGCGTAGCGCAGATGACGGTCGTCGCGGTGGCCGTCGTCTTCGCCGTCGGCGTGGTCGGCTTCCTCTTCCGTGGGGGCGGGCCCGGTGGGCCCGGGGCGAGCGGCGCGCCGTCCGCGACGCCGGCGACGCACGGCCCCGATGCCAGGATCACGTTAGAGACGTGCTGCGCGCAGACCGCGCGGTTCATCCGGGCGGCCTGGGAGTCGGGCACGCGTATCAGCGCCGCGAAAGTGACTCTTACGCCGGACCCGGGCTTCGCCTGCGTCGCGACGGTGGACACGTCGAGTCTGCGAGGGACGTTCGGATGCGCCGGTCTGCTCAAGGGCGCGACCGATTACGTCGCCCGGCTTGAGCTCACGACCGCGGCGGGGACGTACCCGTTCGAGCAGAAGTTCAGGACGATGGGCGACAAGCTGAACGACGTGAAGTGGTTCACCGAGTTCGAGGATCCGGCCGGCGAGCCGCTCGCGTGCGCCGCGGCGAGCTGCCGGATCATCCAGAACTACACGGCGGGGAAGGATCCACTCACGGCGCAGGGGATCCTCGACCTCGGGCGACAGTTCAATAAGAGCAAGGACCCCGGCCTGGATCCGGTGGCGATCGCGACGGTGCTCCAGCGCATGGAGCCGCGCAACCACTATCACTACTACCGATACGACACGCGTGAAGACGCGACCGGCGCGGCGGTGTACTGGCTCGTCCGCAGCGGGAAGCCGGTGATGGTGATCAGCCTCGCCGGCCAGCACGGGCCGGTGCTGATCGGCTTCCAAGGCACGTACGGCACCTATTACGACGACCCGGCGAATCGCATTACCGGCGTGATCGTCGAGGACCCCCAACGTGGTGATCTGAGTCCGGCCACGCAGAACCGGCGGCCCGACAAGTACCGGACGGCGGGCTTCCAGACGGGGCAGCTGCTGAGCCTCGATGAATGGAACCGCGACGAGTGGTGGCTCGGCTTCCCCTACGCGAGCCCGATCCCCATGCCGGACGGCTCGCGCCTCGCGATCGATCGCAACGATGGCGTGTATCCGACGCCGCACTGGGCCGGAAAGTTCGTGATCATCGTCGACGACGGGGACGCGGAGAATCCGCCGGATCGCGAGGGACGCGTCCGCTTTCGGTGAGCCGCCGGCGGAGCGCCGCCATCCTTGGGCTACTGATCTTGCTGCTCTCGACGAGCTGCACTGCTGGCTCATCGGAGCTGGCCGGACAGGCGTGCGGCTCGGGCCGATTACCGGGCGTCGGTCTGACACCGGTGCGCTTGTTGCTCGACAACGGCTGGGAGCTCCAGCTCCCGTCGTCGTTCGCCAGGATCGAGAACGCCGACGGATCCGTCCAAGCGGCGGATGGCGCTCGCGTTATCTACCTCTCGGCGTTGACCATTCGACCGCGCGACAGCGCGCCGATCCCGCCCGCCTCTGAGCTGCACCGCAATATGACCAAGCTGACAGAGTCCGGCGCGTATGAGCTCGGCGGGCCGATCTGCTGGGGGCATGCGCAGTTCGTAACGAAAGGGACGAACGATCTCGAGCTGAAAGCCACCAGAGAAGCCGACGGTACGGTGCTGACCTGCGTGATCTCCTTCCGGGACCGGCAGGATCTCGACTGGGCCCTTGGAGTCTGGAAAGCGATCCGTGCGCCGACGGGTGGCTAGCGACGGTCTATCGGCGAAGGTGCTGCAATGGCCGACGCGTGGCTCACCCGCTGGTTGATCAGCTCCGGTTCACGCGAAGCGAGTGGCTCCGCGGCCTGGATGGCGTGAGCGAAGAGGACGCGAAGCGTCACTTCGGTCCGATGAACTCGATCGGCTGGATCGTCGGCCACCTGACCTGGCAGGAGCAGCGGTATCTGCTGCACCGCCCGCAGGGGATCATGCTGCGCCAGGACATTCAGGACGAGTTCGCGTCCGGCGCGCCGATGAGCACTCCGTCATTTGCCGAGATGCTCGCCGCATGGCGCACGATCACCGCCGCCGCCGACCCATTGCTCGACTCTTTGACCAGCGACAAACTCCTCGTCGACCTCGCGTTGAACGGGCAGACGAGCGGACAGACGCAGGGCTCCGCGATCCGGCGCCTCACGTACCACTACTGGTTCCACATCGGCGAGATCCTCTCGATCCGTCAGATCCTTGGCCAGAAGGATCTGCCCGAGTACGTCGGCAACATCGAGCTCGAGGCGCCGTACCGGCGGGAGTGATTTAGCGGAACGTGCGGAGCTGGATCGGCGGCACGTAGTCGCCCACGAGCTCCCGCGACCACCACGCGCCGGTCTCGCGGCGCTCGGCCGGCGTCGTGAATCGATAGAGATAGAAAATGGCGCGCACGAATCGCGGCGGCCGTCCGGCGAAGGGATCTCGTGCGAGCAGGCGCAGCACCGCGCGGTCGGCCTCGAGGAGCTTGCGGAGGAGCGGCACGAACCACTCGTGGTACATCGGCGACGAGAGTGCGGCGAACCACATGAGCCAGTCGAGCCGGTAGTGGTACGGCGCGACCTGCGGCGGCCGGCGACGTACGTCGCCGGGCTTCCCCTGAAACTCGTACTCATGCCACTTCGTCTGCGACGTGAGCACGGCATCTTCCGTTCCTTCGATGACCACCTCGTAACGCTCCTTCGTGATGGAGCCGAATGCGCCGTACGTCCCGACGATGTGGAACGGATCGAAGCTGTAGTTCATGAGCTGGCGGCGCGACAGGAGATTGCGCGCGGGCCGGTAGCTCAGCGCGAGGATCAAGGCGGTGATCGCGAGGACGATCGCGAGATACCACGTGGGAGCCTCCTGCGGCTGGTACGGAACGATCGCGAAGAGGTGGCCGAGGGCGGCGTTGTCGAAGCTCGCGATCGCCAGTGTCATCGTGATGAAGTTGAGCCAGGCGAAGTTGCCGGAGAGGACGAGCCACGACTGCGTCAGCACGATGATCAGCCCGGCGACCGAGGCGATGGGCTGAGGTAGGAAGAGGAACCAGGGGACGACGAGCTGCGCAAAATGATTCCCGAGGACCTCCACGCGGTGGAGGCGCTTGGGGAGATGGTGGAAATACCAGCTCAACGGGTTGGGCATGGGTTGGGTCTCGTGGTGGTAGTAAAGGCATGTGAGGTCGCGCCAGCAGCGGTCGCCGCGCATCTTGATCATCCCGGCGCCAAATTCGACGCGGAAGAGAAGCCAGCGTATGAGCAGGATCAAGCTGAACTGCGGCGTCGTCGTCGCGGATCCGAGAAAGATCGCGAGGAAGCCGGTCTCCAGAAGCAGCGACTCCCAGCCGAACGAGTAGAAGGTCTGGCCCACGTTGACGATCGAGAGATAGAGCACCCAAAGAAGTGCCCAAACGGCCATCGTGATCGCGACCGGCCACTCCGGCCCCTCGAACAACCCAAGCGCCGCGACGACGGCGAGGCCTACGCCGGACCAGGCGACGGCCAGGAGGAGGGGATCCGAGTAGCGAAGATGGAAGAGGCTCGGGGAGCGGCCGAACGGGACCGCGCGCACGAACTCCGGGACCGGTAGGAGCCCGCGTTCGCCGAGGAGCGGCCTGAACTGATGGAGCGTCACGAGAAACGCCATGAGGTAGATGAGCGCGAGCAGGCGCTGGAAGACCAGCCGCGTCAGCCAGTAGTCGGGCGCCGCGAGCCAGTCCATCGGCGGCGGCTAGGCTACGCGCGCCGTGGACCCGGCGACCGAAGATGCCCTAACCGATGGCGAAGAGATCGAGCTCATCACGATCGGTCGCGTTACCGGGCGACCGCACTCGGTGCGTCTTCGTTTCGCGTACGAGGACGGCACGATCTGGCTTCGGACCGGCGAGCGGCCCCCGGCGCCGGACGCCAGCGGTGTGCGCCGGCGATCTTCCGTCGACCGCGAGACCGATTGGTTACGCAATCTCGAGCACGACCCACGGTGCCAGGTCCGCATCGGTCATGCCGAGATGCAGGCCCAGTACGAGCGCTCCACCGATCCGCCCGCGGACCTCCGCCGGACCGTCGAGCTGCTGCGCGCGAAGTACGGCCCGGAATGGGTCGCGGACTGGTACGTCGAGATGGGTCGGATCCCGGTGAGGTTGCGCCTCGTGACGTGAGCGCGGTTTCAGGGAGGGTCGAGAATGGTGGAGTGAGCGGGCTTCGCCTCGCGGTCCGAGCGACGGCCGCGCTGGCGGTCGTGCTCGGAGCGTTCGGGCTGACGGCTGGCGCGCTCGCGGCAGGGGGGCCGGCCGTTCTCGTCGGACAGATCGATGGTGTGATCAATCCGATCACCGCCCGCTATGTCGACCGCGTGGTCTCCGAGGGAGAGCGGGACGGTGCGGCGGCGGTGGTCTTCGTCATCGACACCCCTGGTGGGCTGATCGATTCGACGTATGACATCACCGCGCGCTTCCTCGCCGCGCGGGTGCCGATCGTCACGTTCGTCGCGCCGCCGGGAGCGCGCGCCGCGTCGGCGGGCACGTTCATCACGATGGCCGGTCACGTCGCGGCGATGGCTCCGGCAACGAACATCGGGGCGGCACATCCGGTCGACTCGAGCGGCGGGGACATCCAGGGCGACCTGCGGCTCAAGGCCGAGAACGACGCCGTTGCGCACATCACCAACATCGCCCGCACCCGCGGGCGGAACGTCCAGTGGGCCGAGGACGCGGTACGCAAGAGCGTCAGTGTGCGCGTGGACGAGGCGCTGAGCCTGAACGTGGTCGACCTCGAAGCGAACGACGTGGCCGACCTGGTGGCCAAGATCGACGGACGCACGGTGAAGACCGCGGCGGGCGACGTCCGTCTCGCGACCAAGGGCGCCGCGCTCGACGAAGACGGCCTCAACCCGATCGAGAACGTGCTTCATCTGGTGGTCGACCCCCAGATCGCCGTCCTGCTCTTCACGCTCGGGACCTACGGCCTGATCTTCGAGCTCTCGAACCCCGGCCTCATCTTCCCAGGCATCATCGGGGTGATCGCGATCGTGATGGCTCTCTTCGCCTTCGGCACGCTTGACGCGAGCGCCGCAGGGGTCGTTCTCATGGTCTTCGCGATCGTGCTGTTCGTACTAGAGATCAAGGTGCCGGCGCACGGGCTTCTCACCGTCGGCGGGATCGTCTCACTGCTGATCGGCCTGGTCATCCTGTTCCCGCCGTTCCGTCCGACTTTCCCGGGGGTGCGCCAAACGGTCGAGCCGCTCATCGCCGCGTTCGTGGTGGGGCTCACCGCGATCTTCTTTGGCGTCGCGCTCCGCGTCGCACTGCGTCCTCTGCCGGTGGCGAGCGGTGCCTCGTTGCTCGTGGGCGCGGTCGGCGTGGCCAGGAGCGACATCGCGCCACGAGGGATCGCGCACGTCGCGGGCGAAGATTGGACCGTCGTCAGCGAAGGCGGAGACATCCGCAAGGGCGGCGAGGTGCGTGTGAAACGCGTTGACAGCGTGCGACTTATCGTCGAACCGGCGCAGGGCGCCGAAGGAAAGGGAGCGGCCTGATGGATCTGAGTCTCATCACGATCGGCGTACTCATCATCATCGCGATCTTCGTGCTGCGAGCGATCATTCACATCGTCCCCGAGTATCAGCGCCTCATCGTGTTCCGACTCGGGAGCTTCGAGAAGGTCGCCGGACCGGGCATCGTGCTCCTTCTGCCGCCCCCGATCCAGAGCGTCGCGCAGACCGTGGATCTTCGGGAGTTCGTGGTGGAGATCCCGCAACAGACCTGCATCACAAAAGACAACGCCCCGATTTCGATCGACTTCCTCATTTACCAGAAGGTCGTCGATCCGAAGGACTCGTTCCTGAACATCCAGAACTTCCGGCAAGCCATCCAGGGAATCGCCACCACCACGCTCCGCGCCGTGGTCGGGAACATCCCCCTGGACGATGTCCTCGCCAAGCGCGAGCAGATCAACGAGGAGCTCCGCGTGAAGCTGGACGACATAACGCATCGTTGGGGCGTCAAGGTCACGAACGTCGAGATCAAAGAGCTCACGCCGCCCCGCGACGTCCAGGACGCCATGAACCGCCAGTTGACCGCGGAGCGGACCCGCCGGGCCGTCGTCACCGAAGCGGAAGGCAAGAAGGCCTCTCAGATTCTCGTCGCGGACGGTGCGAAACAGGCCGCGATCCTCGAGGCCGAGGGTGCCCGGCAGTCGGCGATCCTGCGCGCTGAGGGTTTCGCGCTGGCGATCTCGACGATCAACGCTCAGGCGATGACCGCGGACGCCAAGACGATGACTCTCCAGTACCTGGACGCCTTGAAGCAGCTCGGCGCGTCGCCGTCAACGAAGTTCATCATCCCCACCGAATTCACCAACCTCGCCGCGCCGCTGAGCGCACTCGCGGCGGCTACGGCGCGCAGCGACGGCGGCGAGGAGAAGAAGAAGGGCTAACGGCGAGCTCTTAGTCGCGTCGTGCGCGGAAAAGGCGCCGCCACGCGTGGCCAGAGTGCGTGGCGGCGGCCTCATCCGCGAGAGGCACGGCCATCGGACGAGCCCGTGGTCGCGAGCGGAACGGTGAGTACACGCGCGGCGGCACCCGCCAGGAGACGGATGCCGCCTGCGCGCGGCGTGGTGATGGGGAGGGGGACTCCCCTTGACGGAGGGTCAGCAGAAGCGCAGACGCGGCGGCCACGAGACACCTCTGGAAAATTAGTTTCGAACAGGCGTTCGCATGATAGAACGGATGTTCCAGATGTCAAGAGCGGGATACTCGAGCACCTGAAAACGGTCCTCGGCGCGGACATCGCGCCGCAACGGCCGCGCGTCGTCCGCGAACGCGCGGAGCCGGAAGGCCACATCCTCGAGCCGGAGTGGTCGGGGACACGCGTGCTCGTGCGGATCGGCCACGGCGACCCGCGTTTCGTCGGGTACGGCGGAGCGACGAGCGGCCCGCGCGAGCTGTACGACGCGATCGTCGCGGACGCCCACTGCGAAACCGCGATCATCGACGGCGTGCTGGTCGACGATTGGCGCGACGAGAGCGATCTCGAAGTCGACGACCAGGGCAACGCCTACACCCGGCAGTTCGGCGCGCGGCAGATCTTTGCCGCGTTCGACCTCCTCGAGGTGGATGGCGAGCCGCTGCTTGAGGTCCCCCTGCTCGAACGGCGCCGCCACCTCGAAGGTGTCCTCGCGCCGAGCCAGAACGTGCGGCTGACGCCGTACGTGACCAGAGGTCTGCGGGCTTGGCGGGACACGCTTCTCGCCCAAGGGTTCAAGCGCGTCGTCATCAAGAACTGGAACAGCGCGTACGCTCCTGGGAAGACGAACAACGATTGGCTGGTGCTCGAAAAGCTGAAGGCAGCCATGGCGTGAGACCTCGGAGGTATTCGTGAAGACATCCTCGGCGGTGATCGACCACACCCAGCGCGATCCCTGGGAGGTCGCGCTCGAACAGTTCAGCATCGCGGCGGACAAGCTTCACCTCGATCCCAACATGCGACGAATCCTCAGCACGACCCAGCGCGAGCTCACGGTCCACTTCCCGGTGCGGATGGCGGACGGCGTGGTGCAGGTCTTCACCGGCTACCGCGTGCAGCACAACACCACGCGCGGACCGGGCAAAGGGGGCATTCGCTATCACCCCTCGGTCACCCTCAACGAGGTCAAAGCGCTCGCGATGTGGATGACCTGGAAGTGCGCCGTCGTTGGGATCCCGTACGGCGGCGCGAAGGGTGGCGTCGTGTGCGATCCGAAGACGATGAGCGCGCAGCAGCTCGAAACGCTCACCCGGCGCTACACGACCGAGATCGAGCTCCTCATCGGTCCGGACCGTGACATTCCCGCACCGGACGTGAACACGAACGCGCAGACGATGGCCTGGATCATGGACACGTACTCGATGCACCACGGCTACACGGCGCTCGCCGTGGTGACCGGCAAGCCGCTCTCGATCGGCGGGAGCGAAGGCCGCAACGAGGCGACGGCGCGTGGCGCGGTGTACACGATCATCGAGGCATCGAAGCACCTCGGCATGGACCTGGAGGGCGCGCGCGTCGTCGTCCAGGGATTCGGGAACGCCGGCAGCTTCTCGGCGAAGCTGATGGCCGAGCTCGGGGCCGTGATCGTTGGGCTCTCGGATACGAGTGGCGCGATCATGAACCCGAAGGGCATCGACCCGAATCGCGTCGACGCGTACAAACGCGAGACCGGCGCGGTCACCGGCTTCCCGGGCACGGAACGGATCTCGAACGCGGAGCTCCTGGAGCTCGACTGCGACATCCTCATCCCGGCGGCGATCGAGAACCAGATCGGCGAACACAACGCCCCGCGCATAAAGGCGAAGGTCATCGCCGAGGCCGCGAACGGACCCACCTCGCCCGAAGCCGATCGGATTCTCTACGAGAAGGGCGTGTTCCTCATCCCGGACATCCTCTGCAACGCCGGCGGCGTGACCGTGAGTTACTTCGAGTGGGTGCAGGATCTGCAAAACCTCTTCTGGCGCGAGGCCACGATCAACGCGCGCCTGAAAGAGGTCATGGTGAAGTCCTTCAACGACGTGCTCGAGATGTCGAAGAAGCACAAGGTCGACATGCGCACGGCCGCGTACATGGTTGCGGTCGGCCGGGTCGCCGAGGCCACGCTCACGCGAGGCATATACCCCTAGCCGTCTAGCGGAAGGACACCGCCGCAACGAGGCGCTCGCCCGCCATCGGTAAAGGGGCCGTGGCGCCAGTCGCGAGATCCACGGCCACCACGCTGCGCCCGGAGTCGAAGCCGACGAAAGCGAGCACGCCATCGGCGCTCACAAGCAGGTCGGTCGCCGGGCCAAGTCCGCGGGCGACGACCCGGTGATCTCCGCCGGCCGCCGGCCAGATCTCGAGGCGATCGGCGATCGAGACGAGGATCTCGGTACCGCCGGGCTTCCAACGAGCTACCGCGATGCGCTCGCCGGATGGAGCGCCGAGCTCGCGATGCTCGTTGTAGGACGCGATGCTCCAAACCCGGATCACGCTCTCCTTCATGATCCCGAGCACCGCGCTACCGCTCGACTCGACGGTGCGTGCTGGGATGCCGGAATCCATCGGGACACGAGCGCTCAGCGCGTCCTCGCCGATGACCGCATATGCCACCGCATCCCCCTCGGCCGAGGCCACGCATGCCCCCGTGAGACGCGCGTCGCGATCCCAGCCGACCGGCCAGAAGCTCGTTCCGTCGGTGAGCCGCGCGATCTCGTGGATGCTTCGGGTCGGAGTGTCCACGACGCGCAGCGCTGAGAACTGCCCCGGCGCCTCGCCGGTCCCCGCGCGCCCGCTTGACCCGATCGCGAGGAGCAATCCGGTGCGGTCTGTGGACCACACCGCGCCCGCGCCGCGCTCGGTCTCGAGCACCGTCGCGATCGACGTGTCCTGGTCAGGCGCGGCGACGTCGAATACGCGGAGCTCCTGCGTGCCACCGTTGCTCGTGACCCAATACGCCACCCGACGTCCGGTCCCGGAGACGGCGCCGATGAATCCCTGCCCCCGCAGCGCCGCGGCGGCCGTCGCATCGGTCTCCCGGCGGATCTTCGCCGGTGACGTTCCGCTTTCGAGCGCGATGAACCCGCGCGTGTCTGAGAGGAGGACGCCCTCCCGTTGTGCTGGAGGGGTCGGAGACCGTCGCGGGGTCGTCGGCGGCGTCGCCGGCGCCTCGCCGGGCAGCGTGACCGAGCCGAGCGCGAGACCGGCGAGGAGCACGGTGAGCGCGAGGATGCCCAGCCAAAAGAAGACCGGGCGCGTGTTCTGGTTACGCACTAACCGCCGTTTGCTTGCACGGCCGGTGCCAGGGCCGCGACGCGGTCGGCGCAGTACGCTTCCGAAGCGCGCATGCGGCGCGATGACCGACCGCCTGCTCGGCGGCTAGATCGGCGAACCGCTGGAACGCGAGCTCGTCGCAGTCGACCTCGAGACGACCGGATACGAGGCCGAGAGCGAGCGGATCATCGAGATCGGTGCCGTCCGCATCCGGCTCGGGCCTGATGGGGCGATCGAGCTTGGTGAGCGTTTTCTCACGTTCGCCGACCCCGAGCGGCCGCTGACGCCGGCCATCAGGCGGCTGACCGGCATATCGGACGAGCACCTCGCCGGAGCGCCCAGCGGCGAGAATGCCGTGGTCGCTTTCGCACGCTTCGCGTTTCGCGATGGGCCGCCCGTTCTCGTCGGACACAACATCGGCTTCGACGTCGCCTTTCTCGAGCGGGCCGGGATGCCACTGGGCGCCGAGCGGCTCGACACCGCCGATCTCGCGTCGATCCTGTTGCCCTCGGCGGCTTCGTACGCGCTGCAGCGCCTTGCCGCCGACGCGGCGATCACGCCCGATGCCGCACACCGCGCGCTCGATGATGCGATCACCTCCGCCCTCGTCCTCGGACATCTAGCGAGGGTTACGCGCGACCTCCCGCCTCTCGTGCTGAGCGAGATCGCCGCCTTCGCTGAACTGCTCGGCCCCGCGACCGCGGAATTCTTCAGGGACGCGGCGAGCGCCGCGATCCGAACCGCTTGGGCCGATGATCCGCTAGGGGTGCCTCTCGGCGCAGCGGGAGTCGCGCGCGCATCGTCGGTGTTTGAAACGCGTTCTTCAGCGCGAAGGGACCCGCGAGCACGAGAGGCACCCCGAGAAGCGTCGTCGGCCGTCGCGGTCGACGCGGCCTTCGCCAAGGACGGGCCTCTTGCACGCTCGCTTGCCGGATATGAGGACCGGCCCGAGCAGCGGGAGCTCGCAGCGGCGATCGAGCGCACGTTCGCGGATGGCGGCGTGCTCGTCGCCGAAGCCGGGACCGGGGTGGGCAAGTCGCTGGCGTACGCGGTGCCGGTTCTCGCATGCGCCGCAGCCGGCGAGCGTGTCGTTATCTCGACCCACACGCTGCCGCTCCAGGACCAGCTGACGCGAAAGGATCTTCCCGCGCTGCAGGCCGCGCTGGGCTCCACAGTCGCGGTCGCCGTCCTAAAAGGCCGCTCGAACTACCTGTGTCCGCGGCGCTGGCAGATCTTTCGCGGTGCCGTGACGACCCGAGAGGAGGCCCGGCTCCTCTGCAAGACGCTGGTGTGGCGTACGTTGACCGCATCAGGTGACCGCGCGGAGCTGAATCTCATGAGCGGCGAAGGCGAGCTCTGGTCGCGGATATCGGCCAACGATGAATCCTGCGACCAGCGTCGCTGTAAGGGCACGCCAGGCGGTTGCTATCTGCAGCGAGCGCGAGAGGCCGCGGTCGACGCCGGGATCGTCGTTGTGAATCACGCGCTCCTGCTGCAGGACGCGCGTATGCGCGGCGCGCTACTCCCAGAGGCCGACCACCTCGTCATTGACGAGGCGCACCGCCTCGAGGACGTCGCGACACACGCATTCGGTCTCGAGCTCTCGGAGCCACACCTGCGGCGAGATCTTCAGCGGGTCGCGCACTCGGTCGCGGTGACATCGGCACTGCGCGACCCGGGGCGGAGCGATCCCGCCGAGCGCTGCCGACTCGAGGTGGAACGGGCGCTCGAGCGAACGAGTGAAGTCTTCGCGGCGCTCGGCGCGCTTCTCGTGCCGGTCGGCGCTCCACCGGAGGATCGGATACGTGTCACCGCCGGGCTGCGCGCGAGCGACGAGCGCTGGCTACCGGTCGAGCTCGCAGGCGAGCGCCTTGCCGACGCGATCGCGGGCATCGCGTTCGCGGCGGAGCGCCTGAGCGGAGCGGGTGGCGACGAGGACGAGCTCGCCGAGCTGCAGAACGCGATGGGGGAGCTGGCAGGCGCGCGCGCGGCGATCACGCGCGGCCTGCACGATCCACGATCGAGCGACATCGTGTGGCTTGATCGCGATAGCGACGGCGCGCTCGCCCTTCATGTTGCGCAGACGCACCTTGGCGGCGTGCTGCGCCGCGCCGTGGTCGACGCGCACCGGTCTACCGTCTTCACGTCGGCGACGCTCGCGGTCGCAGGATCGTTCGATTTCGCGGTCGATCGCTTCGGCGTGACCGACATCGCCGACACGCTCGCCGTCGGCTCCCCGTTCGATCATCGGCGACAGGCGCTGCTGATCGTGCCCGCCGACATCGCGCTCCCTGGGGAGGAGCGCTTTCTCGACGACGCAGCCCAGGTGGTTGACAACATCGCGCGAACTCTCGATGGACGGACCCTCGTGCTTTTTACCTCTCACGCGACCCTTCGCGAGGCGGCCATGCGCCTGGCCTCACTCGAGAGCGAAGGCCTCGCCGTACTCACTCAGGGCGTCGATGGCTCGCGTCGCGCGCTTCTCGAGCGCTTCGCCCAGGGCAAGGCCGTGCTGCTCGGGACGCAGTCCTTTTGGGAAGGCGTGGACCTGCCCGGTGACATCCTTCGCTGTGTCGTAATCGCGCGGCTCCCGTTCAGCGTTCCGGATGACCCTCTGGTGCAGGGTCGCGCCGAGCGCTATGAGGATCCTTTCGTGGACTTCCAGCTTCCCCAAGCGGCACTCCGCCTGCGGCAGGGCTTCGGCCGGCTCATCAGGTCAAAGGCCGATTACGGCGCCGTCGTGTTGCTCGATCGACGCGTCGTCACCAAGGAGTACGGGGAAGTGCTGCTCGCGTCACTACCCGACGCGCGCACGGAGCACCTGCCTCTCGACGGGATCGGCGCCCGCGTGAGAGCGTGGTGCGATCGTGGATGAGCGATCGACCCGCGCGCTGGATGCCTGGCTAGGAAGCCTCACGCGGGAAGGACGGCGCGAGCTCTACGTACTTTTGGATGAGCTTGTCTCGGGGCTTGATGTCTCGCGGCACAATCGCTTCGGCTTCCTTCGCCTGCGTGCGGAGTTCGAGACAAGCGGCGAGATCTTCGGATGCTCGCTCGAGCAGTTGCGCGACGCGGTCGTCGCGACACTTGGCGCAGATGCCGTTAAACCGCGTCGCCCTAGAAGCCCGCTCGAAGTGCTTCGCGACAGGGTTCGCCGGCGCGGACACCCGGATTTCCGTTGAGAAGCGGCCATTCTTGGGTCTTCGTCGCCGCGCGGTATCAGCGAATGGGGGAGTACGGGCAGGGGACTTGTCGGCGAAAGGTGCTCACCTAGACTTTTCGCACGGTCGGCATGCAGCCGGCCAAGCAGGGATGAAAGGAGGTCCTAGTCAGTGCTCGAATTCTTCCGTAACGACGAAGGCCAGGGATTGGTGGAGTACGCACTCATCATTGCCGTTATCGCCATCGCGGTCATCGTCGCCATGATCTTCCTCCGCGGCCAGCTTCAGAACATCTTTAGCAACATCGGTAACAACCTCACGTAAGCAGCCGCTCTGGAAATTGACGATCGGCCCGGTGAAAAGCCGGGCCGATCGTTTTATGCGATTGCGGCACTACTTCGAGACGCTTTGCCGGGTCACTAGCGGAACCTAGACTCCCCGCCAGGCAAGCCGCCTATCTACCGAGCGAGAACCGAGAAAGGGGTGCCGATGCAGTGCTCACATTCCTTCGTAACGACGAAGGGCAGGGTCTGGTCGAATATGCACTCATCATCGCCGTCATCGCCATCGCGGTCATCGTCGCCATGATCTTCCTCCGCGGCCGGATCCAGAACATCTTTAGCAACATCGGTAACAACCTCACGTAAGCGTCACTCCGTGCCCAGGGGCCCTGCCCCTGCTCTGGAAATGACGATCGGCCCGGTGAAAGCCGGGCCGATCGTCTTTTTCCGGGTGCTCGCTAGACGGCCGGGCGCAACCTCGTCGCGGAGCGCCTGCCGAGCACACCATCGCAGGCTCGCTGGAGCTCATCCCAGAGCGCGCCGGTGACCTCTTTCCTCGCGATCACGTGCTGGCCCGGCTCGACGACCTCGTCCCCCTCGGCGACGAAGCCGGCGCGGGCCGGGTCATGAAGGTCGAGGTAATGCCCGCGTCGAACGAGCGCCTCGCTCTCCGCGAGCAGCGGCATGGCCTCGAGCTCAGAGTCGGAAAAGCTCTGGAGGACACGGTGCTCGGCGCGCACGTCGAGGGCCGTCCGGCCGTCCTGCCGGATCGGCTGCGGGGTGGCGTCCTCGTCCGACATGAGCACCTCCCAGCGTCGCGAGGTGCCCCGCGGGACCGGGACCTCGTCATATTTCGCCATCGGCCGGAATACACCGCAGCGGACGTGCCAGTGTCGGACGCTGGTTAAGAACCCATACAATTGAGTCGGATCGAGCGCGTGCTCGGTACTTCGCACGCCTGCAGTCGCCCTCCGGGACACCGGCCGCAGGCGGAGGCATAAGGGAGACTCACGTGGCGGTTGTCACGATGAAGCAGCTCCTGGAGTCCGGAGTCCACTTCGGACATCAGGCGCGACGCTGGAACCCGAAGATGCGCCGCTTCATCTTTATGGAGCGGAACGGCATCCACATCATCGATCTCCAGCAGACGCTCACCCGTGTTGAGGAGGCGTACACGTTCATGCGCGACCTCGCCGGCGACGGCGGGCAGGTCCTCTTCGTCGGGACGAAGAAGCAGGCGCAGGAATCCATCGCCGAGGAAGCCAAGCGCGCAGGGATGCATTACGTGAACCAGCGCTGGCTCGGCGGGTTCCTCACCAACTTCGTCACGATCCAAAAGCGGATCCAGCGGCTCAACGACCTGAGCGAGCGAAAGGAGCGCGGCGACTTCGCCACGATGCCGAAGAAGGACGCCCAGCGTCTTGACGACGAGCTCACGCACCTCGATCGCTATTTCTCCGGCGTCCGCGAGCTGAAGCGGCCACCGAGTGCGCTCTTCGTGGTCGACCCGCATCGCGAGCACATCGCGGTGGATGAGGCGAGGCGTCTGGAGATCCCTGTGGTCGCAATGGTCGATACGAACTGCGATCCCGATCTCATTGACGTGATCATCCCCGCGAACGACGACGCGATCCGTGCGGTCAAGCTCATCTGCCAGAAGATGGCCGACGCGATCCTCGAGGGCCGCCAGCAGTTCGACGCCTCGCGGAAAGAAGCCACACCCGAGGACATGGGCTACGCGCCGTCGACGACGCCGGAGCAATACGAAGGCGGTCTCGGAGTGCCGCGCGCCAAGCGAACGCCACGTGTCTACGAGCCGGAAGAGGACGAGGAGTACCCGATCGGCGGCTACGAAGAGCCTGCCGAAGAGGCGGCCGACGTCGCCACAGCCGAGAAGAAAGAGGGCGAGTGATGGCAACCGGCAAGGACGAGGTGAAGCGCCTCCGCGAGCAGACCGGCGCGGGAGTGATGGACTGCAAGCGCGCGCTGGAGGAATCGAAGGGCGACTTTGAGCAGGCCAAAGCGTTGATCAAGGAGCGCGGCCTCGCCAAGGCGCAGAAGAAGTCGGACCGCGAAGCGAAGGAAGGCATCGTCGAGGCCTATGTCCACGCGGGCGGGCGGATCGGCGCGATGGTCGAGGTCTCGAGCGAGACGGACTTCGTCGCGCGCAACCCGGAGTTCCGCGAGCTTGCCAAGGAGCTCGCGATGCAGGTCGCAGCCATGGATCCGAAGGACGTGGACGAGCTGCTCGAGCAGGCCTACATCCGCGACGCGTCAAAGAAGGTCGGCGAGCTCGTGACGGGCATCGCCGCGGCGACGGGTGAGAACGTTCGCGTGCGACGGTTCAAGCGGTTCCAGCTCGGCCAGTCCAACGGCGAACCGACCTAAACTGCCGCCGATGGCCGTCCAGACGAAGGCCAAGTACGGTCGGGTGCTGCTGAAGCTCTCGGGCGAGGCGCTCCTTGGCGACCGCAAGTTCGGGATCTCTCCGGAATACACGCGTTACCTCGCCGAGGAGATCCGCAAGGTCCACGACCTTGGCGTGCAGGTCGCCGTCGTGATCGGTGGCGGGAACATCATGCGCGGCGCCGCTGTGGCCGAGCACGGCATCGAAGAAGCCACCGGCCACTACATGGGCATGCTCGCTATGGTGATCAACGCTCTCGCGCTGCAGTCACAGATCGAATCGGTGGGCGTCCCTGTCCGCGTGCAGTCGGCGATCACGATCGCCGAGGTCGCCGAACCCTATATCCGGCGCAGGGCGATCCACCACCTCGAAAAGGGGTACATCGTCATTTTCGCGGCTGGCACGGGAAACCCGTTCTTCACCAGCGACACCGCAGCGATGCTTCGCGCCGCTGAGATCAACGCCGACGTGATCCTTATGGGAAAGAACGCCGTCGACGGCGTCTACGATGCGGATCCGCGGAGAGTGAGCGGCGCGAAGAAGTACGACGACCTGCGGTATAGGGATCTGCTGGAGAAGCGGCTCGGCGTCATGGACGCCACCGCGGCCGCGCTGGCCGAGGAGCGCAACCTCCCGACTGTCGTATTCGACATATCGCAACCCGATGCCATGGTCCGCGCCGCGAGGGGCGAGCAGATCGGCACGCTCGTCCACAGCCGCTAGGTACAGGGGTGGCGCTCGAGGAGGTCCTTCCTCAGACCGAGGCGAGGATGAAGAAGGCGATCGACGCGCTCCGCCATGAGCTGGCGAGCGTGCGCACCGGTCGTGCCGCTCCGAGCCTTGTCGAAGAGCTCGAGGTCGATGCGTACGGCGCGGCCACCCCGCTCGTGTCGCTGGCGGCCATCAGCGCCCCCGAGCCACGTCAGATCGTCATCCAACCGTGGGATCGGAGTCTCATCAAGGCGATCGAAAAGGCGATCCTCGCGTCCGACCTCGGACTGACGCCCAGTAATGACGGTGCCGTCATTCGCTTGAACATTCCGGCGCTCAACGAGGAGCGCCGGAAGGAGCTGGTGAAGCAGCTCCACAAGAAGGTCGAGGAAGGCCGCGTGGAGGTTCGTACGCTCCGCCGCCATTCGCACGACGAGCTGAAATCGAAGGAAAAGAGCTCCGGTGTGACCGCCGACGAGGTGAAGCGCATCGAGGCCCAGCTGCAAAAGCTCACCGACCGCTACATCCTCGTGTGTGACGAGATCGGCCACGCGAAGGAGAAGGAGATCCTCGCGGTTTGACCTCCGCCGTCCCCCGGCATCTGGCGATCGTGATGGACGGCAATCGGCGCTGGGCGAGGAAACGGCATCTCCCGGCGATCGCGGGCCATCGCGCCGGAGTCGAGACGATCCGCCGGACCTTACGCGCAGCGCGCGAGCGAGGCGTCGAGTATCTGACTCTGTACAGCTTCTCCACGGAGAACTGGTCGCGTGACGAGGAAGAGGTCGGCGCGCTGATGGCGCTCCTCGAGGAGACGATCCGCCGCGAGACGAAAACGCTGGTCGAGGACGGCGTGCGGCTCCGCGTGATCGGCCGCCTGCACGAGCTCTCCGATCGGCTGCAGCGCGCCATCGCCGGTGCGGTGAAGGAGACGGAGGGCGGAACGCGCGGCGTCATGACCCTCGCGTTCAACTACGGCGGCCGGGCGGAGGTCGTCGACGCGGTGCGGCGGCTCGTCGCCGATGGTGTGCAGCCCGACCAGATCGACGAGGCGGCCATCGGGAAACGTCTGTACGCGCCGGAGCATCCCGATCCCGATCTCCTGATCCGCACCGGTGGCGAGCTGCGCGTGTCGAACTTCCTTTTGTGGCAGGTCGCCTACGCGGAGATGTGGGCGACCGAAGTCCTGTGGCCGGACTTTTCAGTCACCGACCTCGACGCCGCACTCGAGTCATACGCGAAGCGCGAGCGCCGTTTCGGCCGTTAATTGAAGGACCTCCCGCGTCGCACCATCACGGCCGTCGTTTACGGAGGGCTGTTTCTGGCGGCCGGGCTCCCCGGACCCTGGCTTACGTTTGGGGTCGCCCTGCTCTTCACCTTCGGTCTATTCGAGCTGTGGCGCCTCGCGCGGGCCTTACCGGGCATCGGGAAACAGGTCACCGGTTTCGTGGCCGGTGCGATCGTTCTCGCAGGGGGCCTCTTCGCGCTTATGTATCTCACCACATACCTGCAGGGACACGGGGAGCTCATCCCGCCCGATGCGCGAGTCTGGCCGTGGATGCGGATGAACATTTACCCCTGGATCTTCATGGCCTTGCTCACAACGTGGGCCGCCGACATCAGCGCTTACGTGGTCGGTTCCCTGATCGGTCGTCGCAAGCTCGCGCCGCGGATCAGCCCTGGTAAAACCTGGGAAGGGACGATCGCCGGCTTTCTCGCTGCGGGAATCACCGTGTGGTTCGTTGGAACGCAGATCTTCAGCCCCAGCCTTTCTGCGGGCATCCTCGTGCCGCTCGCGGTGGCGGTCGGACCTGCAGGCCTGCTTGGCGATCTCCTTGAGTCCGCATTGAAGCGTGCAGCCGGTGCGAAGGACTCCGGCACACTCTTTCCGGGCCATGGCGGCGTGCTGGACCGAATCGACAGCCTCTTGCTCGTCGCGCCGGTCGTCGCGCTCGCCCTGAATGCCTATCGCTCTGGGATGATGGATCTGTGACCGTGCCCACCAGGCTGGCCGTGCTTGGCGCCACCGGATCGATCGGGCGGCAGGCGCTGGACGTCGTCCGGGCGAACCCCGACCGCTTGCGTGTCGTGGCGCTCGGTGCGAATCGCAACGCCGATGAGCTCGGCGCGCTGGCCGTCGAATTCCCGACCGCGCGCACCGCGCTCGGGACGAACGCGCTCGTCGCGTTAGCCACCGATCCCGACGCCGATCTCGTGCTCATTGCGACGCCGGGCGTCGCGGCGTTGCGTGCGACCATCGCCGCGCTCGAGGACGGTAAGCGCGTCGCGCTCGCGAACAAGGAGGTCCTCGTCGCGGCGGGCCACCTGATCCGGCGCCTGGTGGGCGGGGCGGGGGAGCGCCTGCGTCCGGTCGACAGCGAGCACAACGGCCTTTGGCAGTGCCTCGTCGGGGAGCGGCTCGAGCGGGTCCGGCGTGTGGCGCTCACCGCATCGGGCGGCGCCTTCCGCGACGTGCCCCTCGAGGCGCTGCCAGGCGTGACCCCGCAACACGCGCTCCGGCACCCAACGTGGAAGATGGGTCCGAAGGTGACGATCGACTCGGCCACGCTGGTGAACAAGGGCTACGAGGTCGTCGAAACGCGGTGGCTCTACGACATGCCGTACGAGCGGATCGACGTGGTCTACCACCCGGAGAGCCTCGTACATGCGCTCGTCGAATACGTCGACGGCAGCGTGAAGGCCCAGCTCGCCGAACCGGACATGCGGCTGCCGATCCAGTACGCATTGCTCTGGGACCGCGCGCCCTCGGCGGCCCCACGGTTCGATTGGACCGCCGACCGAACCCTCCACTTCGGCGAGATCGAAAAGGCTCGCTATCCATGCTTCAGCGTCGTCCTGGAGACTGCCCGCTCAGGGAACCTCGCCGCGATGATCGGCCTCTCGGCCGCGGACGAGGTCGCGGTCGAGCGCTTCCTGCGGGGCGAGATTCCGTTCACCGACATAGCGTCGCTCTTGCGGCAGGGCGCCGAGATCGGCGCGCGGCAGGGACGTTCGAAGGAGCCGGAGCTCGACGAGATCGTAGCCATCGACGCCGTCGTCCGAGCCGCGCTCGCGAAGATGCCGGCGGTAGCGTGATGGGCGGGCTCCTCCAGTACTTCCAGGACCACCCGCTCGCGCTGCCGCTCTTCCTCGTCATGTTCACCGCGATCATCGCCGTGCACGAGTTCGGTCACTACCTCACCGCGCGGCTCCTGGGTATGCGCGTCCTGGAATTCGCGTTCGGCTTCCCGCCGCGGCTCTTCGCGGTCCGCCGCGGTGGGATCGACTACAGCGTCAACGCCCTGCCCTTCGGGGGGTTCGTGCGCATCCTCGGACAGGATGACTTCTCGATCGAACAGCGCGGCGCGGGGGAACCCGGATCGTTCACCTCAAAGCCGTGGTGGGCGCAGGCGATCGTGCTCGCGTCCGGCGTAGTGATGAACTTCATCCTTGCGATCGCCGTGCTCACAATCGCGTTCGCAGCGGGCACGCCGACGCCGACGGGTCAGATTCGCGTCGACCGCGTCGCGCCGGGATCACCCGCCGCGGTCGCCGGGATCCAGCCGGGCGACATCGTCCGCTCGATCGACGGTCAGCCGGTGACCAAGACCGGCGACCTGGTGAACTACGTTCGGGTGCACGCCGACAGAGAGGTGACGCTCGAGCTTGAGCGCAACGGGCGTCCCATCACGATCCGTGCGATGCCGAGGGCGCAGCCGCCCGAAGGCGAGGGACCGCTCGGCATCGTTCTCGGCGAGGTCACGACAAACGAGCCCGTCCCGTTGCCTCAGGCCTTCGTCCAGGCTGTCGGTTTGGCGGGCGACGTCGTGCAGCAGATCGCGGAGCTCCCTGGCCAGCTGCTCAATCGCGCGCCCGGGACCCAGGGTCCGCCGCCCGTCGGCGGTCCGATCGAGATCTTCCGCGTGACCGCGGCCGCGAGCGAATTTGGCCTCCCAACGTTCCTCAAGCTCGTCGGAGTCATCTCGGTGAATCTCGGAGTGCTGAACATCATCCCGTTTCCCGGGCTCGACGGCGGGCGTCTTTTCTTCGTGCTGCTCGGGGCCGTACTGCGTCGGCGGATCTCGCCGCAGGTCGAAGCCGCGATACACGCAGTCGGTTTCGTCCTGCTTCTCGGTCTCTTGGTGATCGTCAGCGTCGCCGACATACGCCGCGCGACGGGAGGCTAGCTCCCGCTCCGCTGGGCGAACATCCAGCGGTGTCCTTCGAGGTCCTCCACACGGTACTGGCGTCCCCGTTCATTCGTTTCGGGCTCGGTCAAGATCTTCGCGCCGGCTCTCTTTGCACGGCCGAAGTGTGTGTCGACGTCATCGATATACACGACCACTCCATCCACGATGAAGGGTGTCTCGAGCCATTGGCGTGCAAGGGCGCAGGCCTGTGCATGGCGGCGGGGACCCTGATACGCATCGGAGGGATGGCCGACCAGCACAGTGGCGCCATCGAGATCCAACTCGACATCGGTGACGGTTCCGGCGCCGTTGTGGAAGCGCTCGACCTCCCGGAACCCGAACACCTTCGTGATCCAGTCCGCCGCGCGACCCGCGTCTTCGTACGCGAGCATCGGGATGACGCGCTGCTCAGCCATGGTCAACCTCCGACCGCGGTTCGCATCACATGATGCACTCGCACCCCGCCGACAACGCGGGCATGATGCGACAGTGACTGAGCCGATCATCGAGGTCCAGGGTCTCCGCAAGACCTTCCGCGTCACCGAGCGGCAGGAGGGGCTCGCCGCAACGCTGCGGTCCTTTGTGCGTCGGCACCGCCGCGACGTGAACGCGGTCGCGGGGATCACGTTCCGCATCGAGGCGGGAGAGGTGGTCGGGTTCCTGGGCCCGAACGGGGCGGGCAAAACCACGACGCTCAAGATGCTCTCGGGCCTGCTCTACCCGACCGCGGGCGAGGCGCACGTGCTCGGGTTCGTCCCGTGGCGCCGCGAGAACGCGTACCTCCAGCAGATGACGCTCCTCATGGGCAACCGTACGCAGCTCGTCTGGGACATCCCGGCCGCCGATAGCTTCCGGGTGCTTCAGGAGATCTACCGCGTCCCGGAGCATTCATTCCGGAAGACGCTCGGCGAGCTCACCGACTTGCTCGAGCTTCAAGAGCTCGTGCACAAGCCGGTGCGAAACCTGAGCCTCGGGGAGCGGATGAAGGTCGAGTTCGCCGCTGGACTCATCCAGTCGCCGCGTGTCGCCTTCCTAGACGAACCGACGATCGGCCTAGACATCTCGATGCAGGTACGCATCCGCGGTTTTGTCGCCGAGTACAACCGGCGGACCGGAGCGACCATCCTGCTCACGAGCCACTACATGGACGACGTCGTTGCGCTTTGCCGCCGCGTGATCGTCATCCACCACGGCCAGCTCCTGTACGACGGTCCACTCGCCGACCTCGCGGAGCGGATGGCCCCGTACAAGATCATCACCGCCACGCTCCGGGACGGCGCCGCGGCGACGGCAGATCTCGCAGCCTACGGGACCGTCACCGCCCGTGACGAGGGGCGCGTCACCTTGAAGGTCGAGCGTCAGATCGCCCCCGAGCGGGCCGCCCGCCTGGTGAACGAGCTCGGCGACAACCTTGCCGACATCTCGGTCGAGGATCCTCCGATCGAAGAGGTCATCGACCGCGTCTTCAGTGAGGAGCGGGTCGGAGCGGCGACGTGATCGAGATATACCGGGCGCTCTTCGTGGGCCAGATCCAGGCCGCATCGCAGTACCGCGTGCAGTCGGTCCTCTGGATGCTCTTCTCCGTGATCCGGCCGGTGATCTTCCTCGCGGCGTGGGTGGCGGTGGCCAACGCGCAGGGGGGCCAGGTCGGGTCGTACGACGTTCGCGACTTCGCAGCGTATTACGTCGCGCTGTCGCTGGTCAGCAACCTCGCGACGAGCTGGAACGCGTATGACTTCGAATTCGAGATCCGCATGGGACGGCTGTCGCCGAAGCTCCTGCGGCCGCTCCATCCGATCCACTACGCGGTCGTGGAGAACATCGTGTGGAAGATGACGACGATCATCCCGATGCTCATCGTGCTCGGTTTTGTCGCGGCGACCTTCGACGCGCGCTTCCGCTCGACTCCCGCGCACCTCGCGCTTTTCGTCCCAAGTGTGGTCCTCGGCGCATCTCTTGCTTTCCTCGCCGGCTGGGTCGTTGCGACGACTGCGTTCTGGACCACGCGCGTTCACGCCGTGTCGACTCTCTGGGACCGTGCGGCGTTCATCTTCGCCGGGCAGATCGCGCCGCTCGCGCTCCTGCCCGGGGCGCTGCAGACGATCGCCCTCGTGCTCCCGTTCGGCTACATGCTGGGGGTCCCGGCAGAGATCCTTCAGGGCGCCGTCGACGTACCGACTGCTGTGGTCCTCATCGCCGTGCAGGCGGTCTGGGTGGGGATCTTCTACGCCCTGCTGCAGGTCGTGTGGCGCGTCGGGGTCCGGCAGTACACCGGCGTGGGCGCCTAGTGCGGTACCTGCGGCTCCTCGCCATTTTCTTCCGGACCGAGCTCGCGTACGAGCTCGAGTACCGGACCAACCTCGCGCTCGAGCTCCTGCAGATGGTGGTCATCATCACGACCAGCGTCGGAGCGGTGCTCGTGCTCTTCAACTACACGACCGTGCTCAACGGCTGGGATCTCGGCGCGATGCTGGTCCTTCTGGGTTGCTTCTATCTGGTGCAGGGCTTCGGGGAGCTCGTCCTTCAGCCGAGCTTCGAGAAATTCATGGAGCATGTCCGGCTCGGGACGCTCGACTTCGTGCTCTTGAAGCCGGCTTCGGCGCAGTTCCTGGTCACGCTGCGGCACTTCCAGGTGGTCCAGCTCGCGCAGATGGGACTCGGAGCGGTGGTGGTGATCGCCGGGCTGCCGCGAGTGTCGACCCTCGGGCCCGCCGAGGCCGCCGGGTTCGCGGTCGCGCTCGTCTGCGGCTTCACGCTCATCTATGCGCTTCTTCTCGCGCTTTCGACGTTCGCGTTCTGGTTCGTCCGGATCGACAACCTCATGGCGATCTACTGGTCGTTCCTCGACGCGGGCAGATTCCCGGTCGACATCTATCCGGGATGGCTGCGCGTCACCCTATCCACCGCAGTGCCCGTCGGCGTCGCGGTGACCGTCCCCGCGCTGGCGATATCAGGACGGCTCGACGTCGCCGGTCTCGGGCTTCTCGTCGTCGGGACGGTCGCCGCCTTCTTTCTCGCGTCGTGGTTCTGGCGGCTCGGTCTGCGGTCCTACACCGGAGCAAGTGCATGAAGGAATCCGAGGAGGGCATCTACCCCTGCACGATCGTACCGACGCGCTACACAGGCGCTTACGAAGGGGGCACGTGGGCGGCGTTCGAGTTGGCGCCGGAGCAGCTGAACGCGATCGACTGGAATAGCGACGATGTCAGGGCGAGGAACCGGTGGGAAAAGTATCGCGGGCGCGTCGGAGTCGGAGATTCGCCCGGAGATGCGTATGCGTCCCTCGTCGCGATTCCCGCTCACGAGCGCCTCACCACGCTGGAGGAGGGCACGTCGGCGGCCGTCGCGGGTTTGAAGGGTGTGCCGGCTCGTGTCAGCTTCGTGACGCTGGCGGTCCGCGACATGGCCAAAGCGACGACAGCTTCGTGGCGTTCCAGTGCGCCGGCGCCGTGCTCGGTCTCTTTCCGGTGTCCAACTACGAGAAGCAGCTGGGGCCAGCGCCCGCGCCCGGTGCGTTCAAGGGCTTCGAGCTCGCGATCAATCTCGAAGATGCCGCGCGCGTTGACGCCGCGTACGCAACCTTCAGGACGTTCGAGGGGATCCGCCTGCGCGGCGAGCCGAAGGACCAATCGTTCGGCGGACGTTCGTTTTCCTTCCTCGACCCGGAGGACAACGCGTGGGAAGTCATCTGGGCCGCGGGCACGTCCTTCGACCAGCGCGGAGGCCTCATTTTTCCGTAGCTACCACCTAGACTTGTGGGTGATGAGCATGCCGATCAGCGTCGATCTAAACCTTCCCGAGGACCGTGCTTCGCCGCGTCCGCGCCGCAAGTCCAAACGCGTCTGGGTGGGCGGTACGGCGATCGGCGACGGCGCTCCGGTCGCGGTGCAGTCGATGTGCACCACTCTGACGCACGACGTCGACGCGACCATCCGCCAGATCGAGCAGCTCCAGGAAGGCGGCTGCGAGATCGCCCGCGTCGCCGTGCCCGACAAGCGCGCCGGAGAGGCCCTGAAAGAGGTCGTTCGGCGCTCGATCCTGCCCGTCGTGGCGGACATCCACTTCGACTACAAGCTCGCGCTCATGGCGCTCGACGCGAAGGTCCACAAGCTACGGCTCAACCCGGGGAACATCCACAACAAGGACGGCGTGCGCGAGGTCGTGAGGCGCGCCAAGACCCAGGGCACGCCTATCCGCATCGGCGTGAATCACGGTTCGATCGGTGACCGGCAGCCCGGCGATGTCCGCGACGAGGCGCAGCGGATGGTCGACCTGGCCCTCTCCGAGATCAAGATCCTCGAGGACCTCGATTTCGACGACATCGTCGTGAGCGTCAAAGCCTTCGAAGTCCCGGTGATGATCGCCGCGTACCGTCGGCTCGCGAAAGCGGTCGTGTATCCGCTGCATCTCGGCGTGACCGAGGCCGGGACCGCGCTCTCGGGCTCGATCCGCTCGGCCGCGGGGATGAGCGTTCTCCTCTACGAGGGCATCGGCGACACGATCCGCGTCTCGCTCAGCGAAGACCCGGTCGTCGAAGTGAAGGCCGCCTTCGACCTGCTCAAATCACTCGGTCTGCGGGACCAGGGCCTCACGCTCGTCGCGTGCCCGTCGTGCGGTCGCGCGGACATCGACCTCATTCCCCTCGCCAAGGTCGCCGAGGAACGCCTCCGCGCGCTTCCGACACCTATGAAGGTCGCGGTCATGGGCTGCGAGGTGAACGGGCCTGGTGAGGCCAAGGACGCCGACGTCGGCATCGCCGGCGGAGTGGGGAAGGGCGCGATCTTCCGCAAGGGCAAGATCGTCGGCACCTATCCCGAGGCCCAGCTCATGGACGCGCTGCTCGCGGAGGTCGACAAGATCCTGATCGAGAACGGCAAGGAGCCCTACTCGCAGAAGGCGCCGAAGCTTTCGCATGAGGGGCAGCTCACGCCCGGGCGAAGTGTCCCAGCAGGACAGCGGACCTAACCAGCCCTCCGGCGCGGTCATCTCGGTCGGACGCGCCGGCCTGGCCAACGTCGACTTTCGCAAGGCCAAGTTCGACAAATTCCAGCTCGCGGTCGGGAACTTCATGGCATGCGACTTCCGTGGCCTCCAACTCGGCGAGCGCTTCGCCCCGTTCTTCACGACGCGGCCGCGTAGCGTTTTCACCTCATGCAAGTTCGACGGCGCCGACCTCCGCCAGATCAGTCCGGAGGGCACACGCTTCGAGAAGTGCTCGTTCGAGGACGCCAGTCTCGACGGGTGGACCCCGGCGCGCGCCGAGTTCGTCGAGTGCCGTTTCGCGGGGAAGGTGGCGCACGTCACGTTCACCGGCAAGCCGGCCGGTCCCGGGTCAATGCGGATCGACCCGCCGCGCGCGAAGAACGATTTTCGGGGCAACGATTTCCGCGACGCCGAGCTCATCGACACTGTCTTCGTCCTGGGCATCGACTTGAGTCTGCAGCGCTGGCCCATCGGCGACGACTATGTCCGACTCGACAAGTTCCTCCGGCGCCTCGAGCGAGCCCGAGCCGACGTTCTGACCTGGGATGCCGGCGAGGCGCGGACCGAGGCGCTCGCGATGCTGCAGGCGCTCGCGCAGCGCTGGCAGGACCAGCGCGAGATCATCGTCATGCGCGTCAGCCCCGCCGTGAGCGCATCGCGTCGCGTGCAGAACCGGGTCTGGGACCTGCTCGAGCGCGTTCTCGACTAACCAATCGACCTGCAGCTGCCGCGGACCGACTAAACTCACACCGATGACGCACCACCGGGGGTCGCCGCACCGAGTCCCGCGTTAGCCGGCGCAAGCCGCGCCGGCGCCTCCGCCTCTGTACCTCAAATATGACCCTCGGAGTTCACTGATGAGACAGTCGACGCTCTTTGGCCGCACCCTTCGGGAAGCGCCTGCGGAAGCGCAGACTCCCGGCCATCGCTTGATGCTCCGCGCCGCGATCGCGCGCCCTCTCGCGGCAGGCCTCTACACGTGGCTGCCGCTCGGGTTCCGCGTCGCGAAGAAGGTCGAGCAGATCATTCGCGAGGAGCAAGACCGCATCGGCGCACAGGAGATGGAGATGCCCGTCCTGACGCCCGCCGAGACGTGGAAGGAGACCGGCCGTTGGGATGCGCTCGAGCCGATCACCTTCCGCACCGCCGACCACAACGGGCGCGAGTTCATGGTGAGCTACACGCACGAGGAGTTCGTGCACCTGCACGCGAAGCAGGAGCTCCAGAGCTACCGGCAGCTGCCGCAGATCGTCTATCACTTCCAGTCGAAAGGCCGCGACGAGGCGCGCCCGCGCGCCGGGCTCCTCCGCGCGCGCGAGTTCGTGATGAAGGACGCGTACAGCTTCGACGCCGACCAGACCGGGCTCGAGAAGAGCTATGCCGCCGAACACGGTGCGTACGAGCGGACCTTCGCGCGGATGGGCCTCGACGCGATCAGCGTCGAGTCGGACACCGGGGCGATGGGCGGCGACGTCGCCCACGAGTTCCAGGTGCTGACGGAGGCCGGCGAGGACCGCATCGCGATCTGCCCGAACTGCGACTACAAGGCGAACCTCGAAAAGGCGAGCCGTTCGACCGATACGTACATCGCCGGCGCGACCGAGCTGCCGCGGCCGAGCGAGATCGCTACGCCCAGCACCACAACGATCGAAGCGCTCGAGGCCTCCCTCAAGCAGCCAGCCACGGCATTCTTGAAGACTCTCCTGCTACGCGACGCCAAGGGCACGCTGGTTGCGGTCGTGCTGCCTGGCGATCGCGACATCAACGAGGCCAAGCTCCGAAAGGTTCTCGGAACGTCCGAGGTCAAATTCGCGAATGACGGCGACTTCGCCTCCGCGGGTTCTGTTCCAGGATTCATCGGGCCTATCGGCCTGCGAGTGCGCACGCTGGTCGATCGATCGGTCGATGGCCGCCCGTACATCGCGGGCGCGAACAAGCGGGACACTCACCTTCGGAACGTCGTAAAGGGCCGGGACTTCCAAGGCGAGCAGGTCGACGCCCACGATGTGCGCGAGGGCGATCTCTGTCCTCGGTGCACGGTGGGAAAGCTCAGCATCAAGCGCGGCGTGGAGGTCGGGAACATCTTCGCGTACGGGACCTACTACTCGGACAAGATGAACGCGACCTTCGTCGCGGAAGACGGCACGGCCAAGCCCTTCTTCGGCGGCAGTTACGGCATCGGCGTCGGGCGCGCCGTGCAAACGATCATGGAGACGCATCACGATGAGAAAGGGATCGTGTGGCCTCCGCAGGTGGCGCCGTTCCAGGCTCATCTCATCGCGCTGCCCGTGAACGACGAAGACGTTCGCTCGAAAGCCGAGAAGCTGGTCGACGAGCTCGAGCGTGCCCGCGTCGAGGTCCTCTACGACGACCGTGACGAGAGCGCTGGGGTGAAGTTCGCGGATGCCGACCTCATCGGCATACCCCTTCGCGTGACGGTCAGCGCGCGGAACCTCAAGCAGAGCCAGGTGGAGGTCAAGTCGCGTAGCGCCGCGGCGATGGAAATGGTGCCGCTGGCCTTCGCCGCCGAGAAGATCGCCGGGATCGTCCGCTCTTGGCCAAGGTGACCAAGGCGCGGGAAGCCGCGCCGATCGCCTTGCCGGGCGAGGAGCGATCGCTCGAGGCGTCGCTCCGTCCGCAGCGGCTATCGGACGACGAGTACATCAATCAGGACAAGGTCAAGGGCCAGCTGCGCATCCTCATCGAAGCGGCGAAGGTGCGCGGCGACCCGCTCGAGCACGTCGCACTCTTCGGGCCGCCCGGGGTGGGGAAGACGTCCCTCGCGTATGTCATCGCGCACGAGCTTGACGTACCGATCCGCGTGACGAGCGGGCCAGCGATCGAGCGCGCCGCCGACCTCGCGGCGATCCTCACCAATCTCGAGAACGGCGCGGTGCTCTTCGTCGACGAGGTCCACCGGCTGCCGCGCGTGGTCGAGGAGGTCCTCTATCCCGCGATGGAGGAGTTTCACCTCGACATCGTTCTGGGCAAGGGGCCGGGCGCGCGCACGCTGCGGTTGCCCGTGCCTCACTTCACGCTTGTCGGGGCGACGACGCGCATCGGCCGACTCTCGGCGCCGCTGCGCGACCGCTTCGGTGCGACGTATCGCCTCGACCTCTTCAAGCCGGACGCCTTGGAGCAGGTCGTCCGCCGCGCGGCGCGGATCCTCAAGGTCGAGATCGAGCCCGCCGCCGCCCACGAGATCGCACGGCGCGCGCGCGGCACGCCGCGCATCGCGAACCGCTGGCTGAAACGCGTGCGCGACTACGCGCAGGTCCGCCACGACGGTCGGGTCACACTCCCGGTCGCGCGTGAGGCGCTCGCCGCGCTCGAGGTCGACGACGCCGGGCTCGACGCCGAAGATCGGAAGCTCCTTCTCGCGATCACCGAGAAATTCGGTGGCGGCCCCGTCGGCCTCGAGACGCTGGCCGCGGCGCTCAGTGAAGACGCCGAGACGATCGAAGACGTCTACGAGCCGTACTTACTTCAAGAGGGCTACGTGCAGCGGACGCAACGGGGTCGCGTTGCGACGGAACGCGCCTACCGTCAGCTGGGCCTCCCCGCGCCCAAGAGCGCCACGCTCTGGAACGGCGAGGAGTGAAGCGCTTCGAGCTGGAGCGGGCCATCACCGGCAACGAGCTCGTGCTCCACTTCCAGCCGATCGTCGAAGTACCCAGCAGGAGCGTCCGCGGGGTAGAGGCCCTCGTCCGCTGGAAGCACCCCGAACGCGGCATCGTGTCGCCGATGGAATTCATTCCCGAAGTCGAAGCGACCGGCCTCATCCGAAAGCTGACCCTGTGGGTCCTGCGCGAGGCGCTTCTGCACGCCAGCGTCTGGCGCCGAGACGGCGTTCCGACGGCCGTGGGCGTGAACCTATCGGCGGTCGACCTCAGGGACGCCGGGTTTCAGCGCTTCCTCGACAACACCTTGAAAGTCGCCGGCGGGCCGGAGCATCTCGTCGCGGAGGTACCCGCTCGTGGGCTCGCCGCCGATCCGCCTGTCGGCATGCTGGAGCTCATGCGGAGCAAAGGCGTGCGGGTCGCGATCGACGATGCCGGTGAGGGCGACGGCCATGTGATCGAGAATCTTCCGGCGGACATCGTGAAGGTGGGACGTGCGCTTGTTTCGCGGCTCGCGAAAGATCACCGTGTGGCGGCCTTCGCTACCGCGCTTGTCGCGGCGGCCCATGAGCGCGGATTTCGCGTGACCGCCGTCGGGGTGGAAGACGCGGTCACCTGGGAGCGGGTTGCGGCGATCGGCTTCGATACCGCGCAGGGCTTCCTCATCGCGCCACCCATGCCACCGGCGGAGCTTGCGGAGTGGCGCGCCACCCGCGCGTGAAGCACGCAGCGCTGGCTTTCGCCGTGATGGTCCTCGCATCTGCGTGCGCGGGCTCGCCGTCGCGCGCGACCTCGTCGCCGCAAACGACGACGATCGCCATCCCCACGACCGCGCCGCCATCGAGCGCGAGCCCGACACCGACCGCCTCTCCGCGCATTGGGCCTGCCGTGGTGGAGAACGTTCAGCTCGTCGCCGGCGGGCTCGTCGCGCCGTGGGCCGTCGACCTCGCGCCGGACGGGCGTCTGTTCGTCACCGAGCGCGCCGGCCGCGTGCGTATCCTGCAGCTCGGACAGGGCGGGGGACTCCGGTCCGAACCATGGACGACCCTCCCTGCGAGCACGGTCCGCGACGGCGAGAAGGGTCTGCTCGGCGTCGCGCTCGACCCTGACTTCTCGCGAAACGGATTCGTCTACCTCTACTACAGCTACACGGCAGCGAACGGGGGCACCCGCGACAAGGTGGTGCGCCTGCGGGATGACAACGGCCGTGGCACCGAGGAGACGGTCATCCTCGACGGCATCCCGGGCAACTCGAACCACGACGGTGGGCGTGTGAAGTTCGGCCCTGACGGCAAGCTCTACATCACGACAGGCGACGCGGAGAATGGAGCGAACGCGCAGAACCCCGCCTCGCTCGCGGGAAAGATCCTACGCATCAACAAGGACGGCTCGGTACCGGCCGACAATCCGACGCCCGGATCGCCGGTGTGGTCCCTCGGCCATCGGAACGTTCAGGGCATCGCCTGGCAGCCCGACACGGCCGCGCTGTACGAGACCGAGCACGGCCCTTCAAATCCCTTCCCCGATTGCTGCCATGACGAGGTGAACCTGATCGTGCGTGGCGCAAATTACGGTTGGCCCACGGTCCGCGCGATCGCGAACGATCAGCGCTTTCGCGATCCGCTTGTCGAGAGCGGCAACTTCGAGACGTGGGCGCCGTCCGGAGCGGCGTTCGCGAGTCGCCCGGGGCCGCTCCATGGCTCGCTCCTTTTCGCGACGCTGCGCGGGCAGCATCTCCACCGGATCGTCTTCGGTGCGGATGGACGGACCATCGCATTCCAGGAGAAGCTGCTCACGGGCCAGTACGGCCGCCTTCGTGATGTGTACGAGATAGCGAGCGGTGAATTCCTCGTGCTCACCTCGAACCGCGATGGCCGTGGCCAGCCCGTTCCCGATGACGATCGCGTCCTTCTGGTGACCTTGCGGTAGCGATCCGCCGGGCGAATAAGCACCGCCGCCTTCTGGAGCCATACAAGATCGCATGACCAGCGCCGACGACGGGCCGCCGAGCTCATGGGAAGCGACCTTCCGACGCTCTTATCCCAGCTTGTACCGCGCGCTCGTCGCGGTCCTGCTCGACGGCGAGCTTGCGCGGGACGCCCTCCAAGACGCATTCGTCGAAGGTCTGCGCCGACCGCCTCCAAGCGATCACGCGCTCGCGGGCTGGATCTTCCGGGTCGCCCTACGGCGCGCGCGGCGCATCCGGGGCCTCGGCCTGCCCTTGCGGCTCGACGAGCTTGTGGGTTCTCTTCGCGAGCCGGAGATCCCGGCCGAGACCGAGGCGCTGCTCGAACGGCTCGCGCTCGGCGAGCTCCTGCGTCTGCTCACGCGGCGCCAACGCGCCGTCGTCGTCGCCCACTACTACCTCGGATTGACTCAGCAGGAGATCGCCGACGCCCTCGGCGTACGACGCGGGACGGTCGGCGCGACGCTGAGCCAAGCCCTGAGTCACATGCGTCGTGGAGGCTCCCATGTCTTCTGATCTGCGCGACCTTATTCGGACCGACCTCGACCGGATCCCGCTTCCGCCTTCCACCGAATGGACCCAGCCACGCGCCCGCCGGCGCATGCGTGCGCTTGGCGCCGTCGCGATCACACTTGTTGTCATCGTCGTGGTCGTGGCGTCGCTTGGCGCCGGCCAGGCGGTTCGCGCGCTGCGCGACTGGGTCGAGACGCAGCGCGTCGCGAGCAGCGCGTCGCGAGCGGGCTCGTCGCGGGGAATGACTACGTGTACCTCGCCGACGGCGACCCGTCGAGTCAGTACATCCAGATCGTCGCGATGCCCGGCGGTCAGACCATCAGTCGGCTCGTCGGCCAGACGTATGTTGGCAGCATGCAAGAGGGCAGCCTCATGGGCGTCTCAGGCGACGTCGCGTATCTTCCCGTGGCGAGTAGCGGCGGCCTTCCTCCGGACGCGTACAACACGTACCTCGAGCGCGTCGATCTGCGGCGCGGAGTCCCGGTCGGTCGCCTCGGCACCGGCGCCATGGTCGCGCCACCTCTTGAGCCGACCGAGCTGCCGGGCACGGCGGTATTCGCGGCGGCGACGGCGACGAGCGCTGACGGCAGCACGCTCTGGCTGGTGCGCGATACCGGCGAACACGGGCTCATCGCTAGCGTGGATCGCTTCGACGGGCGGGTGGCCAGCGTCACGCCCCTTGAGCACGCCACGATCACAAGCGCTGGACCTGGCGCCACGCGAAGCCGCGTCGCGGCGCTCGGGCCGGATCGGGTCGCGGTGATCCGCGAGCACTACCCGATCACCTATCAAGGTGCGCGTCTCGGTGTCGATTGGTACATCCTCGACGAGCACCTGCGGGCGATCGCGACGTATTCATTCGAGACACAACGCCTGCCGGCAGGTGGATTCTGCTCCGCCGACGCGCACCCCGATCCGAGCGGCGACGGATGGATCCTGCTCTGCTCCGATCCCTTCCTCTTCCAGGACGGCGCGGTCGTCTTCCTCTCACGCGAGGGGTCGATCGTCGGCCAGACGCCCCTCTCACGCGAGCTGGGCTACGCCGTGGGCATGACCGTGGCGACTGATGGGACCGTGAACGTGCTCACGACGCGGCCCGTCGTAGCGCGCGTCAATGCTCGGACCCATCGCCCCATCGACGCTCGGCCCGTGTCGGAGCTACGGTCCCTGCTGGATCGGTTGCTCCCGCCTGTCGCGGCGGCGAAGGGGCCTGCCGGGCCCGGCGTGGTGTTCTCGCTCGACGGGCGCTACGCGTATCTGATTGCCGATCCGCTCGTGAAGATCGACCTTTCGACCGCGAAGGTGGTGGGTCGTGCGTCGGGCATCGCTGCCGTCGGGGCCATCGCCGTTTCGGAGGACGGAGAGCGGTTGTACGCGCTCGTCATCGACGGGCAAACGCGCACGATCGCGCTGCTGGATCCGCGAAGCCTAGGGCTCGCGGCGCAGACTGCGCCGTTGGCGAACGATCCCTATGGCATCGTCGTCGTTCGTGCGCAGCTGCCGCCCGGGCCTTAGGCCAGGTGAGACAATTGACGCCTATGGAGCTTGCTCAAGTCGGTCGGGTTCTGCTGTTCGTGGGGGTTCTCATTGTGGCGATCGGGCTCGCGCTCGTATTCGCCGACCGGATCCCGCTCATCGGCAGATTGCCCGGCGATCTGACCCTCGGCGGAGAAGGTTGGACGGTCTACATTCCGATCGGGACCTCGATACTGCTGAGCCTGCTCCTGACCGCCGCGTTCTCATTTGTCTCGTGGGCGCGGAGGTAGAAGGAGGAGGCATGCCTGAGGACAAGACGCCAACCGAAGACAAGACCCCGGTCGTGGCCGAGGCCGAGAAGCAGGAGAAGATCCTGAACGCGCTGCAGGCGGTCCTGGATCCCGAGATCGGCCTCTCGGTGATCGATCTCGATCTCATCCGTGAGGTGGTGTTCACCCCCGAGGAGGCCGAGATCAAGATGGTGCTCACGACGCCGTTCTGCCCCTACGGGCCGATGCTGATCAACCAGATCCAATCGGCGTCGGAGACCGCCGCGGAGATGCCCGTGAAGGTCACGGTGCTGCCTGACCGCTGGGAGGCGCCGCCCTGGCTGCGCTAGTACTTAACTAGCGTCGCCGTCGCTCGGCCCATCGCACCGGTCACCGTCACCACGTACGAGCCGCGCGGCCACGTCGCGCCGAGGTATGCCGGCAAACATCCGAAGTAATCTGTCGTCCCTGGACCACCACCGAAGTAGAGCGAATTCCGGATGTCGATGGTGACGCGGGAATCACCGGGCTGCCCGTACGCGACGTAGACCACGGTGCCGTCGAAGAGGCGCCGCGTGACGGCGATTCCGGGATAGCGATCCGCGAGCGCGCGCGCGCGATCCGGCAAGCCAGCCACGAACGACGTGAACGAGTGACCGCTGGCGGCTTCGTACGCGGATTCGACCGGCAGCCCGCCGGCCATCTTGTCGAGCAGGTTGGTCTGCCCTCCGGCGTCGGAGACCATGAAGGCGGTGACCTGGGCCGCGACGTCGTAGGCGACCACGCCGACCTCATTTACGTACCTTCGCCAATCCTGCGGGCTTGAGATCTCCGCGAGCGCCGGCAGCCGATCGTTGCGTGCCGCCGACGCGGTGCAGTACCGACTGACGAGGGCGGCATCTTCGGCGACCGGGAACTCACTAAGCGTGGCGAGGCCCTCGTGCAGCCAGTAGGGCACGGGCAGCCGCCGCGCTGCGATCTCGTCCACGAATAGGTGCGTGATCTCGTGGCGCGCGATCGCTTCGGGGCCGTCCGGAGCGCTCCAGTCGATTGCGACGACCGCGGGCGGCACGAATACGCCCTCCTCGAACGGCGACGCCTGTACGTTGAGCAGCTGCTGGAGCCCCTGAACGAAGCTCTTCTGCGTCCCGAACACATTCACGTTCAGGCGGTGCCTGAGGCTCCGCCCGAATATCGCTTCCACCGAGCCGACAGCCTGATCGATCGTCTTCGCGACGTTGTTCGCATCGAGGCCGGGTCCATTCATCCAGATGTCGGCGCTCGTGCTGCAGACGACCGTAAAGGAGAGACCGCTGACCGTTGCGGTGCGTGGCGGAACGCACTGCGCCGTCACGGCCGAGGAGGACACGACGCCCTGGATCTCGGCGCTGACGGTCGAGGTCCCGGACGCGCCCGCGACGAAGATGCCTTGATCGTCGATCGATCCGGTCCCGAAGCTGACGCGCCATGCCGGTGTCGCGGGCACGGAGTTGCCCCACTCATCGAACGCGGTGGCGGCGAAAGCAACGGACTCGCGCGGCTTCACCGTCGTGCTGCCGGGCAGCACGCGCACCGTCTTTGGCGTCCCGGGGCTAACGGTGACCTTCGCCGTGGCCTTCAGCGTCCCCACGGCGGCGTCGACGAAGTAGATGCCGGTCCTGTCGGGCGCCGAGAACATACCCTCGGGATCGATCACGGCCTCGGAGGTCCAAACGGGGTGGATGCTCAGCAGTCGCCCCCGAACGTCACGGATCTGAGCGTTGAAACGGACCCGCGCGGTCGGGGTAAGAGCGACGTCGTTCGAAGGCACGATCGCGATCGAGTCGGGAGGTCCGGGGACGAGCTCGTTCCAAGCGAACCACCCGCCCGCCGCCGCGACGGCGACGCAGCAGAGGACGATCGCGACCTTCCGCACGGCGCGAGTCTGGGTGCGATGTCGTGCCGCAAGGTGTCGAAACGGCGGCGGAGACCGCGCTGATCCCTTTAGAGGAGCGCGCGAACGACGCGGATCTGGGGTGAGGACTCTTCGGTCTCGCCCGGCGAGAGCGGAAGGCCGAGATAGGCGCCGCGGATGATGCCCCATTTGCGAATGCGATCCTCGCGAAGACCTGCGCTCGCGAATGCCGCGATGCAGCTCTCCACGTGGCGCTTCGTCGGGCCGATCGGATTCCACAGGAGCGGCGGGACGTCGAACTCCGGTTCCCCGACCATCGGCTTGGGATCGATCACCAGCCACCGATCGCCGTGGCGCAGCAGGTTGTGATGATGGAAGTCGCCGTGCACGAGCGTGCGATCGTCGACGTCAAGCCCCGCGTAGAGATCCTTCGCTACGTGGATGAGCTCGTGGTCGCCGGCGTTGTCGAGCCAGCGCGGGATGTGCTCGCCGATCCAGCGGAAGGGATGGCCGCGCTCCGCCGGCCGCCAGAACTTCTTCGCAGCCGCGATGGCGACTTTGATCGCCTCGGCCTCGGGGAGGGTCGAGGCCTCATCGCCCGGTCTCGCGCGCTCGAGCAGCATCGTCCGCCGGCGAGCGTCGTGACGTAGAAGCCGTACCGCGCCGTCGCCGTCCAGGAGCGCGAGGGCGTCGGCCTCGTGATCCGCCTCGTCGTCCTCGACCGGGACCACCTTGAGGACGGCGTCCTCGCCGGCGAACGCGACGAACGAGAACCGCCCGGCGGGAAGCCGCTCGCCGAGCGTCACCCCCCATTCCGCGGCGACTTCGTGCGCCGTCGCCGCGAGGCGGGCCGCGACTCGGTCGGTGATCCCCCAGGGTGCGTGGGTCAGCCACGCGCTCTTCTCGTCGGTCACCGCCGCTTGCGAACGCGACCCTCCGCTGAGCGCGCCAGGACGAAGAGCACGTCCGAGACCCGGTTCAGCCACGGGAGGAGGTCCTCGCCCGAGAAGTAGCCCTCGTCGACGCACTCTACGACCCGCCGTTCGGCACGGCGGACCACGGTGCGGGCCTGATCGAGAGAGGCAGAGATCGGGTTCTCGCCCGGCACGATGAAGCGGCCCTCGATGGGCGTGCGTTTCTTGACCGCCTCGAGCACCCGCTCGAGGTTCGCGACGGCGGCGCCGTCGATGCGGTCCTTGAGCCGGCCGAGGTCGCCGCGTGGCGTCGCCACTTCGGCCATGGCCAGGTAGAGCCCGCGCTGGATAGCGAGGAGCTCGCGGCCGAGCGTCGATCGCGGGTAGCGCGAACGGGCCACACCCAGCACGGCCTGCGCCTCATCGAGGTCCCCGAGGGCTTCGATCCGCGGATCGGTCTTGCGAACGCGATCCTTCCCGAAGAGCGAGGTCTCGCCCGTGTCGCCGGTGCGGGTCGCGACGCGCGCGGATCGCGATGTTCGTCTGGCCGGCATGGCCGTCAGTCTGGCCGCTCCGGTCACGCTATGCTCGACTCGTCCCGCGAGCTTCCGGCGGGGTGATGGAGGGACCGATGCCGACGGGTCGAGGAGAGGCCAAAGACAAGAACAGGAAAAAGAAGTCCAAAGAGCAGCTCGAAAAGGAGCTCAAGAAGAGGGGCGTGGCGCAGCCGGTCCAGCCCATGACCTTCGAGATCGTGAAGCCGAAACGCAAAGAGAAAGAGACTTGGTAATAAAACACTCCGGGAAAAACGGAGGGGAGCGGGGCGGCGCCGGTGTGACGCAAGCCGGCGCCGCTCTTTTTGGGAGCGCTAAGGAGCAGAAGGTGGCAGTGACGGAAAAGTCCAGAGCGATCGAGCAGGCGATCCAGCAGATCGAGAAGCAGTTCGGCAAGGGTTCGATCATGAAGCTCGGCGCCACCGCCGGGGAAAAGATCGACTCGATCTCGACTGGCTCGCTCGCGGTGGATCTCGCGCTCGGCGTCGGCGGATTCCCTCGCGGCCGCGTCGTCGAGATCTATGGCCCCGAGGCTTCCGGTAAGACGACGCTGGCTCTCCACGCTGTCGCGTCCGCGCAGCGCACCGGCGGGACCGCGGCCTTCATCGACGCCGAGCACGCGCTCGATGCGGCGTGGGCGCGGACCTGCGGCGTGAACACCGACGACCTCCTCATCTCGCAGCCCGACAACGGCCAGCAGGCGCTTGAGATCGCGGACACGCTCGTGCGCTCCGGTGCCGTCGATATCGTCGTCATCGACTCGGTCGCGGCCCTCGTGCCGCGCGAGGAGATCGAGGGCGAGATGGGCGATGCGCACGTCGGTCTCCAGGCGCGCCTCATGAGCCAGGCGCTGCGCAAGCTGACCGGGACCATCTCCAAGACGAAGACCACGGTGATCTTCATCAACCAGCTGCGCGAGAAGATCGGCATCATGTTCGGCAACCCCGAAACCACTTCCGGTGGCAGGGCTCTGAAGTTCTACGCCTCGATCCGCATCGACATCCGCCCGATCGAACCGATCAAGCAGGGCGATGTGGTCATCGGTCGCCGCGTCAAGGTAAAGGTCGTGAAGAACAAGGTCGCGCCGCCGTTCCGCATCGCCGAGATCGAGATCCTCGCGAACGAGGGCATCTCGCGTGAGGGCGGCCTTCTCGACATGGGCATCACCACCGGCGTGCTGGACAAGTCGGGTGCGTGGATCAATTACGGAAAGCAGCGCATTGGTCAGGGTCGCGAGAACGCCAAGCAGTTCCTGCGCGAACACGCCGACGTCGCCGCGGAGATCGATGCGAAGGTGCGCGAGCGCAGCTTGACCCCAGGCAGCGAAAGCCCGAACGGTGAGGAGAGCTAGGCCCGAGGCAAAGGCCCACGGCAACCCCTACGAGGAGGCCGTGGGGTTCCTCGCGACCCGACCGCGCAGCGTCGCCGAGATCCGCCGGCACCTGCACGGCAAGCGCTACGACGACGCGGCGATCGACGGCGCGATCGATCGGCTCCGCGCGCAACGGTATGTCGACGATCTCGATTTCGCGAAGTACTGGGTCGAGCAGCGCTCGCGGTTCCGGCCCAAAGGCGATCGTGCTCTCGTCAGCGAGCTCACCAGCAAGGGTGTCGCCCGCGAAACGATCAATGCAGCGCTCGGCGAGCTACCTCCGGAAAGCGAGGCTGACCGCGCGCGGCGAGCGATCGCGCGTCAGGTCGCGCGCTGGCGATCGCTCGGAGCAGGCGAACGCAACAGGAAGATCCACACATACCTCGCGGCGCGCGGCTTCGATTACGGAGTCATCGAAGAGGTGGTCGCCGAACCCGAGCTTGAAGCCGATGAGGGCGAGCGCGCGTAAGCCAGCGGCGAAATCAGCTCGTCGGGCCATGCTCCACGGCGTCCACACGCCCCGCTAACTCGACGTCGGCGTCGCTGATTCCTCCCGTCGCATGCGTCGTCAGGACGATCCGGACCGTCCTGTAGCTCTCGACGTGGATGTCGGGATGGTGATTCGCCGCGTTCGCGGCTTCAGCGACGCGGTTGGCGAACGCCATGGCGGCCTTGAATCCCTTGAACGCGTAGGTCTTTGTCAGGGTGTTTGCCTGGCGCATCCACCCCGCGCCCGACTCGAGCAGACCGGCGAGCGCGTTCTCGTTGAGACGAGTCTCGTTCTCGGGGACCGGCACGCGCCCGAGCCTACCGTGTACGCGTTCCGTACGAGCGGGATGGGCGTGCGCTATCCTGACCGCACTAAAACTTTGTGAACGACGTGGCCGGTGGAGCACCCCGTTCCACAGGTCACTTGCCGAGAAAACGGGGACGAGC